>Ga0315282_10001032_pt1 | contig 53716 bp, 49 predicted proteins | sample YL17G07_20_MG_FD_203693 | JGI IMG/M metagenome (GOLD analysis project Ga0315282, IMG submission 203693) | Sediment microbial communities from Yellowstone Lake, YNP, Wyoming, USA - YL17G07_20 | ecosystem: Environmental > Aquatic > Freshwater > Lake > Sediment | place: USA: Wyoming | collected...
TGGACGGTCGGAGGCACGGCTGGCGGGGGCGTGGTGACGGCCCGCACCTGCTGTTCCAGCGCCCGGACCTGCTGTCCCAGCGCCCCCAGCTGCTGTTCCAGCCCGCGCACCTGCTGGGTCATTGTCTTCGCCTGCTGATCCACCCCGTCTACGCGACTGACCGCCAGGCGGGCCTGTTGGTCGATCTCATCCAGCCGGCTGTTCAGGTTGCTCAGGGCGAAGGCGTTTTCCTCCAACTTTCCCTGAACCAGGCGCGTTTCCGTCGCCAGCTCCTCGAGCCGCGTGCTCAGCGCGGCGCGGGATCCTTCGCTCTCTTTCACGGTGGACTCGAAGCGGTTGCGCAGGTCGTTCTCCAGCCGGCTCAGACGCTCCTCGGCGAAGCCCCGGGCCCCCTCAGTCGCCTTGGCCAACCCCGCCACCTCCTGGCGAAGGGCATTCACGTCGCGCTGCACCGCATTCAGGTCATCCGTGGCGACGCAGCCCCCGGTCATCAGGGCGAGGCCCATGAGCGTCGCCCCTGCCAGTCCGCTCCTCCGTACTGTCGTCTTCATGCTCCGGGACAATCTGCTCTCCTTGCGCCAAGTGGCGCGATCCCCCCTCGGCGTCCGGGGGGGAAAGTCAAAGGACGGCCGCCCGTTCCGCGAGTCGGCGCATCGCCCGCATTTCCCGCCTCGCATGCGATGCTGCGGAACCCAAGGCTTACGGCGACCAGTCTGGAAGATAGTTCTCCTGCCCGCTCTGCGCGAGTCGGGTCTGCTCCGTGCCGTCGGCGTGCATCACGAAGATGTCGCGACGGCCCATCCGCGTCGAGGTGAACGCGATGTGCCGTCCGTCCGGTGACCACGCCGGGTCCTCATTGACCCCCAGCGATGTGAGCTGCTGGAGGCCCCTGCCATCGGGGTTGATCAGGCAGATCTGGTTGCCGGCAAGCCGGCACATGAAAGCGATCTTCTCCCCCCGCGGCGACCAGCGCGGGGAGGAGTTGTAGTTTCCTTGGAAGGTCACCCGGTGGAGGTTGGTGCCATCCACGTCCATGATGTAGATCTGCGGGGAGCCTCCCCGATCGGAGTTGAAAACGATCTGGCGGCCGTTGGGCGAGAAGGACGGGGACACCGAAATGGCGGGGCCGGAGGTGAGGGGTTTGGGGCTCCCGCCGCCCTTGGGGATGAGGAAGATGTTGGTCCCGCCCCCCGCGCTCATGGCGAACGCGAGCCACTGTCCGTCGGGGGACCACCCGGGGGTGGCATTCAGCCCCCGCTGGGCGGACAGCACCTCCCGCCGGCCGCTGTCGAAGTTGAGGACGAAGAGGTCCGGGTTGCCGTTCCGGTACGAGGTGTAGGCGACCATCCGGCCGTCCGGGGACCAGCGGGGCGACAGATTGATGGACTGGTTCCCCGTGACCGCCACCGGGTTCGCCCCGTCGTAGTCCATGACGAAGATCTCCTTCGCCGTCCGGCTGACGCCTGACACGTAGGCGATCCGCGTCTGGGCCACGCCCTTCTCGCCGGTGAGATGGAACACGATGTCGTCGGCGAAGCGGTGGATGATCAGGCGGTAGAACTTCGGGTCCCCGACGTACCGTTTGCCGAAAACCATGTTCCCCGTGGCCACGTCGAACAGCCGCCCCTCGACCACCGCCTCGCGCCCCCGGCTCGAGACCTGCCCAACCGCCAGGTGCTGGATCTTGAGAGAGTTCAGGCCCGGGAAAAGCGGCCGCTCCTGATCCAGCTGCACGCTCTTGGGGTCGAACGGCAGCATGGCGGGGTCCATCACATCGAAGATCGTCGTGAAGCGGAGGTCGCCCGTCAGCACCGACCCCCCCAGCTTCCCCAGATCCTCGCCATTCATGGCGAAGGGCGCGAAGCCTGCCACGGCGATGGTGATGCGGGGGACAACGCGCTCCCGGAGTTCGCGCTCGATCACCTGCGCCCGGACGTTCGAGGGCAAGGCTCCGAGGCTGACAAGCACCAGGCCGACAGCGACCCCCAGCAACCCGCCCCTCATCCGCGCTCCATCACAAAACGGTATCGGAGATCCAGCCAGGGTTCGGTGAGCAGGTTCGGGAATGGGGGCAGAGGTAGGCTCTGCCGGACCGCCCGCAAGGCCGAAGCATCCAGGCTGGCACTCCCCGATGTCGTCTCCAGGGCTATATCCCGCACCTGCCCGGATCGCAGGACGCGGAAGCGGACCACCACCACCGTCTCGGGCAACCCCGGCGTGCCCAGGGGGGTCCAGTTCTGCTGGATCTTCCAATCCACGAGGGTGAGATATGAGGCCAGGGGACTGCCGACGGGGCCTCCTCCGGCGCCGCTCCCCGCACCGCTCGCGCTAACGGCCACCTCCACACCGCTCGTCTTTCCGGTCCCTGTCCCCGCGCCGGCCGAGGCCACGGGTGCGACCGGTTGCGGGACAGGGGGCGCCGCTCCTGCCGACAGTATCGGGGTGGGGGGAGCCGGCCGCACAGTCTCCTGCCCGGTCACGGGCGGCGGACGCAGGGAAGGCTCGCGTTCTGGTGCGGGCTTCGTGGCAGGCCGCCGCCCGGGGAGGGTCAGCTCCTCCGCCGGCGCCGCCCTCGGCGCCGGGGCCGCTCGTGGGGCTGGCGCGGGCGCGACCTGGGCGGGCGCCGGAGGCTTGAGAATGGCCGGCGGAGCCGCCGGGCCGCCACCGCCCGGCGGTGCGCTGACCAGGCTGACCGTATAGCTCACCGGCACCGTGATGTAGGTGCCCACCTGGAAGTGCGGGATCAGCACGACCGTCGCCGTCAGCACTCCGTGGACCAGGGCCGACAGGCCAAAGGTGAGCCACACTTCGCGGGGCTTGGGTCCCGGCGTGAAGAACCGGTCAGCCGCCGCCGCCACGGCTCAACCCCCGCCGGGGCCGATCGGCTCGGTGATCATCCCCACCCGGTCAACCCCGGCCTTCTTGATGACGTCCATCACCTTCATGACGGTGCCGTAGGCCACGGCCTCATCGGCCCTCAGGAACACCGCGGCCTTGGGGTTGCGGCGCACCATGCCGCTCAACACCCTGGACAGCCGATCTAGGCTGATCGGCTGGTTGTCCAGGAACACGCCCCGGTCGCGGGTGACGGAGAGAACAAGCCGCTCCTCGGGCTGGATGTTTCGCGCCGCCGTCTTGGGCACCCGGACATCGATCCCGCCCAGCAGCATGGGCGCTGTGATCAGGAAGATGACGAGCAACACCAGGACCACATCCACGAACGGCGTGACGTTGATCTCCGCCAGGGCGGGCCCCAAGCGGCTTTCTCCTCCAAGGTCGGCGCTCTTAAATGCCACGATCGCTCTGCCCTGCGCCGGCGCGGCTCTGATCCGCGCCCTACGCCCTTCCTACTTGCTGACCCCCGCCTTGGCAATGGCCCGTTCGGCCATCCCCATGAATTCCAGCCCAAAGAGATCCATCCGGGTCGCCGTTCCCTTGATCCGGTTGAGGAAGTAATTGTACGCGATGACACCGGGAATCGCCGCGGCCAGGCCGGCCGCCGTCGTGATCAGCGCCTCTGCGATGCCGGGGGCCACGGCCCCCAAGTTGGCGGAGCCGGTGAGGCCGATGCTGTGGAAGGCATCCATGATCCCCCAGACCGTCCCGAAGAGCCCGATGAAAGGCGTGGCATTTCCCGTCGTGGCGAGGAAGATCAGCATGCGCTCCAGCCCGGAGATCTCCCGCAGGCTGGCATGGCGAAGGCTGCGCGAGACCCGCGACAGTACCTCCTCGGCCGGGACGTCCCCGCCCTTGGCGGTGGCTTCAAGGGAAGTGGGAGACGCGCCGGGGTTGGGGTTCCCCTTCAGGGCGTAACTCAGTTCCCGGTAGCCCTCCCGGTACAGGGCGGCGAGGGGGCTCTGGGGGAAACGCTTGCAGTCCTCGTAGGCGCCGTGAAGGCTCTTGGTCTCCCGGAAAAGTCGCAGGAACCGCTCGTCCTGTCTGTCCACGCGGCCAAATGTTCGAAGTTTCAGGAAGATGATCGTCCAGCAGACCAGGGAGAAGAACAACAGGACGAGGAGGACGCCCTTGGCGACGACACCGGCCTGGAGGATCAGACTGACGGCATTCATTGAACGGAGCCCATCACTCTCTTATAGCAAATGGCTGAAACGGACGTCAAGCGAAACACGCGGGGCTGCCGCCGCGGGGCCGGATGGATCCGGCGAAGGTGCCTGCCGCTGCCCCGTCGAGCCCCGGCGGGATCCTCCGTTCCCGCGATCGGGAAAAGGGTCGCCTCTTCTCGGCGGGTTAGACCATATCCCGGTGCGGAAGTTCCCCGGAACGCGCTGGAGGGTCTCCGACCAGGAAATCGTGGAGAGGCGACGATCGCGGGCCCCAGTTGCCGGCGAGGAGAAGCCTCGGGAGTGATGTGCGCAGGCCCCGCCGGCGGCGGGGGTCACCGGCCCTGGGTGTCCAGGTAGGTTTGGAGCAACGCCTCGGCCTCGCGGGAGAGGCTGCCGAACTGCACGCCGCTCTGGAACAAAAGGCCCGACCCGCTCTGTTCTCCAGGCACCCGGTCGACCGCCCGCGACCAGATGACGACACAGTTGACCGTCAGGACGCGATCGTCCAGGGGCAGGCGGAGGTAGCAACTGCTCCCCGGGCGGAGGATGATCGTGTGCTCGAGCCGGGCGCCACCCCGGCTCAGATCCAGGACGTGTACCTCGTGACTGGACGTCACGGCGCCCGACGCCGGCTCACTAAACGTGAGGCGCGCGTGCTTGCGCCGGACTGGGTAATCTGAGAGCATGCTGTTTCTCTCGCGGGATTTCGACGGGTGACCACCTGCGGTTGACGGTCGGACCCCTTCCTCTGATCCGGACGCGTCCAGTCGGCCGACGGCACGCGGGGACTGCCGGACCTCCCCCGCGGCCCGCCTTCACCCGCCGGCCACCGCGCAGCTCGGCGCGACTCTAGCGAACGCCCCGCCGCTTGTCAACGCGAAAGCCCCCCCAATGTGCGGTAGTCGTAGATTCCCGGCACAAACCGGTCGAGGTCCACGTCGGGATCCACTCCCGGATCCTTCTGGGGCTCTGCTGGACCGGTCTGCCCGGAAGGATGTGACGGACTCACCGCTCTTCCTCCGTGATTCTAGCGCACGTCATTGCGCACCGGGTTGCGCAGCTGGCCGATCCCCTGGACCTCCACGATCACGACATCCCCGTCCTTCAGGAACCGGGGCGGTTTTCGGGCGAAGCCGACGCCCCCGGGCGTTCCGGTGGCGATGACGTCTCCAGCCTCCAACGTGAAGATGTGGGAGCAATAGGCAACGATATCCGGGATGGAGAAGATCAGGTGCTTGGTATTGGAGGACTGCAGCCGCTCGCCGTTCACCGTGCAGGTGATGTCCAGGACGTGCGGGTCTGGAATATCCTCCCTGGTCACGAGGACCGGCCCCAGGGGCGCGAACGTGTCGAAGGTCTTGCCGGACATCCACTGCCCGCCGGGCTTCCGGATCTGGTAGTCGCGGGCGCTCACGTCGTGCATGATGGTGTAGCCCGCCACGTACTCCAGGGCCCGCCCCGTGGAAATGTGACGGCCTCGGCGCGCCATGATGAACGCGAGCTCAGCCTCGTAGTCCACCTCCTTCGAGACCGCCGGGAGCAGGATCGGATCGTCCGGCCCGATGATGGCGGTGGCATATTTGGAGAAGAGAATGGGGTCCGTGGGGATGTCCGCCTTGGTTTCCTGGGCATGGTCGCGGTAGTTCAAACCGAGGCAGATGATCTTGTGTGGGTTCAGGATGGGGGCCCGTAGCCGCACGGCCTGGAGCGGCTGCGCGATCGCCTGGCCAATCGGCCCCCCGCTCGCCCGGATCCCGCGAGCGAAGGCGAGCACGTCCTTCGCCCTGGACAGGCTCTGGTCCCAGCGGTCCAGGAATCCGAGCATGTCCGGCGGCAACTCCCGATCCGCCTGTCCCTGAAAGTCCACCACCCCGCGGGTCGCGAGCAGGAGCGCGTACCCACGGTTCAGGTCCACCACCTGGCCATCCTGCTCCGCCCCCAGCCGATTCCTTCCCTGAAGCTCAAAGGTCACAAGGCGCATCCCCATCCTCCTTCCATCGGCACGAGAATCCTCCCCGGCCTCCGACCGACGACCCACGCGACATCCGGCATCACGCCAGGCGGCCTCAACGCTCTCGCAGGCTGGCGCGTTTGTCAAGGGGCTTGTGCCCGCTGGGTGGCTCCCAGCAACGAATCCGGGGCCCTTGGCCGTGCGGCAAACAGGGCCACCGCACCCGGCGGGCGAACTCAGGATGGATCACGGGTGCCGCGGGCGGCGAACACAGCATGGATGTGCCCCGCGCCGGATCTCCGCAGCCGATCTCGGCTGCGGATGGCGGCGCGCTGAGGAGGGGGTGCCGCCGGCCCCTCGGATCAACGAGAGGCCGGCGGCATCAGCGGGAGGGGTCTGGATCGCCGATCCCGGGGCGCCCCCAGCCAGGGTTGGGGCTGTCTTTGCCAGAAGCCACGCCGGAGCCTCAACCGCGCGGGGCTGGTGAACTCCCTTGTGGATTGTGGAAGATGGGGAGGTACTGGACGGCCCAGCCGAAGATGGCGAAGCCTACGGCCACCAGGGCCAGGGAGACGGCTACCTCCATCCACGACGGGAAGTAGCTCACACCCGCCGCGCGCTCCATGCCGGTGATGCTGACGTTCAGCCGGTGCATGACGAAACCCAGCACCGCCAGAAAGGCGCTCGTCACCAGTCCCGCCTGCCTCATCCGGACTTTCGGGATCGCCAGCAGGACGATGGGGAGCAGCACGCCCAGCCCCACTTCCAGCAGGAGCATGCCGCCCTCGTAGCCGGGGTGGCGGAGCGTTGGCAGCACGCCTCGTCGCGCCAGGTCCTGCAGGCGCAGAATCCCGTAGATGCTGAGCGCCACCACCATGGCCCGCCCCACCGGCTCCAGGAGGTCCATCTCCAGGTGATGGTTGAAGGCGCGCTGGGAGAGGTACGATTCCACGATCACCATGGCCAGGCCGGCCGCAATGGCCGATACGAAGAAGAGGACGGGGAGGAGCGGGGAGTACCAGAGCGGATGCAGCTTCTCGGGAACGATCAAGAACAGGCTCCCCAGGGAGGATTGGTGGAGCGTGGACAGGATCACCCCCACGATCACTAAAGGCACGCTGACGGCGTGCACGATCCGGCGGGGCCGCTCCAGGTTGAGCCGCTCGAACACGATCGGCGACAACTCCAGGGCCAGCACGCTGGTGTACAGCATGACGCACCAGGCCACCTCGAACATGACCGAGTGCGGGTTCCACATCACGAGGGCATGCCAGATCCGCTGCGGCTGCCCCAGGTCGAAGAGCAGCGCCACGGCGACGAAGACGTATCCGAGGAACGCCGTGAGGACCGTGGGCCGGATGATCGGGGTGAAGCGCTTCAGGTTGAAGACATAGACGATGGCGGTGATGGTGAAGCCGCCGGCCGCCAGGCCCACTCCGCACAGGACGTCAAACCCGATCCACAATCCCCACGGGAACTGATCGCTGAGATTGGTGCTGGCCCCCAGGCCCCGGGTGAACCGGAGGACCGCCGCCACGGTTCCGGTGGCGGCCAGAACCAGGAATACCAACCGCCAGAATCTCACCTCAAGCCATCGAGTGGCATTCATGGCATCCGCATCCTTCGCCTCGTATGAGCGCCCCTCCGAACCGCGCCCTTCACTTGGGCTGCGCAGCCTGCTGGGTCGAGCGCTTCTGGACGTCGGTCCGCCGGTTGGTGATCCACCAGATGCCGTAGAGGAAAGCACCGCCCACGACGACGAAATCCGGGATCTTGGAGAGGACCTGCCAAGTCAGCATCGGCAGGGGCTGAAGCGGCAGGTCGGTCCGCAGGCCCAGGCCGGCGAAGGGGACGCCCGACAGGATGAGGACCGAGGTGCCCCCGACCTCCTCCAGGCCGTAGATCCGCGGGACGTAGCTCTTGGGGGCGGCGGCGAGGCGCCTGCGGGCTTCCCCGATCAACTGGTCCCGGTCGCCGAAGGTCGTGGCGCCGGTGGGACAGACGCTGGCGCACGCCGGTGCCTCCCCCCTGGCGATCCGGTCGGGGCACAGGGTGCACTTCTGGACGATGGGGACCGTCCGGTCCCACTGGTATTTCGGCACGCCGAAGGGGCACGCCATGATGCAATACCGGCAGCCCATGCACCGGCTGGCATCGTAGGTGACCGGCCCGTCGGGCTGCTTCTGGAACGCCCCCACCGGGCAGACCGAGGCGCAGGTGGGCGATTCGCAGTGCATGCACATGCGGCGCACGAAGGCCTTGTCGCGTTGCTCCACCACCGTCCAGGTATAGGCAGTCAGCTCGGGATCGACGGTCGCCGGGAGATTGTTCTGCTCCTTGCAGGCGGCGACACAGGCCTCGCATCCGATGCACTTGGTGCCGTCGAAGAGGATCGCGCCCTTCATGACGGTTTCCCCTCACCCGCGTGGCAGCGGGGGCAGCCGGCCGCATCCGTGGGACCGAAAGCCATCTGGCCGTTGTGGCAGGCGCCGCACGATTTCCCCGCCTCCATGTCGGCGTGGGTCACCTGGCGCGCCGGACGGAGCATCCGGAAGAGCTTGACGTGACAGGCCGTGCACTTGTCCGCGACCGCGGTGTGCAACTGGTGGCTGAAGACGACCTTCCCGGGGCTCCCCTCGGCCTCGGAGTACGTGAGATCCGGCGGCAGCCGGAGTTGCTGCGCGGCTGCGTGCCCTGCCAGGATGAGAACCGCCACGGCCAGCCAGGCTGCCTCCCGTTTCCATCCGCGTCGTTGCATCGCTTCCTCCAGACGTGCCTGCCCGGCGCGAGACTACGATCCGCGCGGACGCCGCCACTCAGGCGCCCAGGAACTTCGACTGGAACTCCGCCCAGGTCTCGTTGTCCAGGTGCTCCAGGAGCCCATCAGCCGCCAGACCCCCGTCCGCCGCCGTGGTCCCAACCAGGGCGTCCCGTTCCAGGGTGAGGGTCACATGCAGGAACTCCTGCAGCCGCGCCAACTCTGCCTTGAGCCAGGCCAGCGCGCTCTCGCCGATGGTCAGGCGCGAGAAGTTGACGGTCAGGTTGGTCGGCCGCACGGCCATCAACCAGCCCCGGGTGTAGGGATCCCGCTTGATCAGCCCAGGGACCTTGGCCAGTTCGCTGTTCACCGCGCACACGACACCGTCCACCGGCGCCGGGAGCAAGGCTGTCCGCCCACCCTGCCGGATGGCGGCGAAGGGCTGCCCCTGCTTCACCTCCGCACCGACCGGAGGCAGCGTGATCGCGTCAATACGGCCGAGAAGCTTCTGGATGAAATCATCCACCCCCACCTTCACCTGCCCCGAGAACAGCAGGTTGGCCCAGGTGTGCCCCCGGTGAAAGAAGAGCCCGCCCGGGAGGCTGAAGCGCTCCAACTGCAGACTGGGCACCAAGAGGTCCGCCAGGCCGGCCGCCTTCGGCTGGGACGCGAAGGCAGGCCTGGCACGGCGCGCTCGCACCCACTGCACGACCAAGTCAGCGGCGATGAACAGGATGATCGTGAACACCACCAGGATGGCGACCATGATTCACGCCCCCTTTCCTTTTCTGTTCTCCTGGGGATCCTTCCGACCCGCGTCGGGGCCAGCGGCTTCCACATCCTCGAGTCTGGCCATGACCTCACGAAACAGCGGGCAATCCTCGAATCGTTCGCAGGTGCAGACGCAGTTGGCCTGCAGCCGGTCACTCGGTACCATCTTCTTCACCGGGTAGGCCCGACAGAAGGCCACCAGAACCTCTTCGAAGAACGGGCATCGCATTTGCCGACCCTCCTCGCAGACTTGCTGTTACCCCCACCGGTATCAAGACGGGTGCCATCTTCCGTTGGTCAGCCACCAACGCGCCAACTCGCGGTTTTTCTTGGTCTTCATCCACAAAGGAGGAATACGATGGGAAACAGATGAGGCAGGGTGTCGTTGATAAATTCTACGCGGGAGCCTGGTTTCTTGCGGAACCGATTGATATCAAAGCATTCAGCATGATTGTTGAGAAAGACAATGGCGGCGTTGCGCTCCTCAACAGTGTTGGATCATTCATCCTCACGAATCTGGTAGCGCTTGATTTTATTGTACAAAGTCACGCGATCAATCCCGAGGGCCTTGGCCGATCGCGTAATGTTCCAATTCTGTTGCTTAAGCATGGCTACAATATGCTTCCGCTCGACATCGCGAAGCGAATCGGAAGAATCTGTAGGCGTGGCCCCTGCCGGAAGCGCCGGCGGAGCCAGCTCCAGCTCCATCGGGGTAATGATCGGACCCCGCGCCATGACGGCTCCGCGCTCCAAGACGTTCCTGAGTTCCCGGACATTGCCCGGCCAGTCGTGGGCCATAAGCATTTCCATGGCCTCCGCAGAGACCCCCTCTAGCGGCTTCCCCATTTCGGTCCGAGACTGGGCCAGGAAATGCTCCACCAGCAGTGGGATATCTTCTTTTCGTTCCCGCAGGGGGGGCAGGGTTACGGGGATCACGTTGAGGCGGTAGTACAGGTCCTCGCGAAAGGCGCCGGATTCGACCAGCTTCTTCAGGTCCCGGTTGGTGGCGGCGAGGATTCGGACGTCGGTCCTGATCAGTTGCGACCCGCCCACCCGCCGGAATTCCCGCGCGTCCAGAACCCGCAAGAGATCCAATTGGAGCTTGGGGCTGATATCCCCGATCTCGTCCAGGAACAGACTCCCACCGGCGGCGATCTCGAACTTGCCGCGGGCGCTGGCGGCCGCTCCGGTGAACGCCCCCTTTTCGTGCCCGAAGAGCTCGCTCTCCAGCAGGCTCTCGGTCAGGGCGGCACAGGAGACGCCTACGAACGGACCGTCCTGGCGCGGGCTCTCTGCGTGGATGGCCCGGGCCAGGAGCTCTTTGCCTGTCCCGCTCTCCCCCAAGATCAGCACGGTTGAATTGCTCTTGGCCGCCGTCCTGGCCAGGTCAAAGACCGCCTCCATCTTGGGGCTCTTGCTCACCAGGTCCTTGAACTCGAACTGGCGCTTCAGTGCCTTGCGCAGCAGGACGTTCTCCCGCCGGAGGGCCTGGGCATCGGTCAACTTGCCGACCATCAGGGACAGCTCCTCCGGCTCGAAGGGTTTGACGAGGTAATCATACGCCCCCTGCTTCATGGCCTGCACGGCGGTGTCCACAGTCGCATAGGCGGTCATGATGATCACGGGCACGTCCGGCTGCAGGCCGCGGGCCTGCGCCAGAACCTCCAGGCCGTCCATCCCGGGCATTTTCAGGTCGACCAGCAGGACGGCATAGGCATGCTGGGCCAGCTTGGCCAGGGCGGCGGGACCATCCGGCGCGGTATCCACGTGATAGCCGTCCTCTTCCAGCCAGCTTGCCAGCGAGTCCCGGACGATCTCCTCGTCGTCCACCACCAGGATGGATCCTTTGGCTTTCATGATCCGTTCCTTTCCTCCAGCAGCTTTCGCAGGCGCTGTCGGCAGTCGCGGCAGAAGGCCGGCCGCTTCCGATCCACCTCCAGGATCGAATTGGATCGTGACATCAGGCACGTCCCGTCGGGGCAGTGCACCAGGCCGAACGTGTGTCCCAGCTCGTGCAGGCACTCCTTGAGCAGGCGGACCTCCAGCAAGCTCGGCGGGGCAGGCCTGCCGTTGTACGTGAGGCGGAGGCGCGCGGTGCTCACCACCGCAGCGGGGCCCTCCACCTGAGCCTCACCGAACACGAAGGTCAGCACCGGGATGAACAGATCCACGTCCGTGATTCCCAACACCTTGGCCACCCCAGGCGGCAGCCTGGTGAGGACCCAGCGGAGGATCTTGGTCGAAGAGTGCTGGCCCCGCCTGGGCTCCAGGCTGTCCGCAGGCGGGCCATTGACGGCCACCAGATGCGTGGGGAGCGTGAAGGTCGTCTCCACCTCTCGCCTCACCCGCTCCAGCATCTCGCCGTCCATCGGCGCCATGCCCATCCACTGGAGCAGGATTGTTCCCCGCCCGGCCATGGGCGGTCACGCCGCGCCCGAAGCACCGGAGGCCACTGCCGGAAAGCGCAGAGCGACCGCAGTGCCGCGGCCCACCTGACTCTCCACGGCGATCTTGCCGCCGTGCTTCTCCACGATACCGTACACCACGGAGAGCCCCAGGCCGGTTCCCTTTTCCTTCGTGCTGAAGAACGGGTCGAAGATGTTGGAGAGATGCTCCGGAGGGATTCCTTGCCCGGTGTCCGTGATGACCGCTTCGGCGAAGCGGCTGGGCGGTCCCGGCTTGCCCGTAGCAGACAGCGGCCCGCCCTTCCCCGCCTCGGACAGAGCGACCTCACGCGTGAGAACGCGCAATGTTCCGCCCCCAGGCATGGCCTCGCAGGCGTTGATCAGGACGTTGACGAACGCCTGGCGGAGCTGGCCGAAGTCCGCCCGCACCGCCGGCACCGGAGCGAACTCGCGCGTCACCTGCACGTCCTGCATTGCCATGCGGTGCTCCAGCAGAGAGAGCGCCTCCTCGATGACCCTCGAGACATCCACGACCTGGAACGACGGCTCCCGCTGCCGGGCGAAGTCCAGCAGGTTCCGGACGATGGTGACGCAGCGCTGCGTCTCCCGCTCCACCAAGGCGAGCTGCTGGAGGGCGGCATGGACCCCTTCAACGTCGGGTACCCCCGTGCGCAGCTTCCGGCTGAGGAGCTTGGCGTAGGTCAGGATTCCTGACAGCGGGTTGTTGATCTCGTGGGCGATGGAGGCGGAGAGCTTGCCGAGGGAGGCCAGCTTCTCCGTCTGGACGAGCTGGGCCTGCGCTTCCCGCAGCTCGTGGGTCCGCTCCTCCACCCGCTGCTCCAGCGTCGCCACCAGGGCGTCCAGTTCCGCGTGGGCCTTTCCCAGGGCCTCGGTCATGCGATTGAAGGACACAGCCAGGACCCCGACTTCGTCGGCGGTTCGCACCGGGATGCGGTGCGAGAGATCCCCCTGCGCCACCCGGTGCGTCCCCTCCACGAGTTCGCGCACCGGACGCACGACGCCCCGCCTGACGACCCCGGCCAAGATCAACGCCACAAGCACGATGGTGATCCCGGCGAAGGCCACCGTGCGCCGGGTGATGGCCGCGATCTCCTCGTCCACCCGTGCCAGGGACAGCGTGATGTCCAGCACGCCCAGAACGTACTTGTTCTTGGGATGGATGTGACAGCCGTCGGAGCACCCCGGTTCGTTGTAGAGCGGGGTGATCATCCCCAAGAGCCGCTGGCCGCCCGCGGCCCGGAAAATTCGGGCGCGGTCCGGGAGGTTGAGGCGCTCCAGGGGGCGCTCGGCCGCGTGGCAGGCGTAACAGGACTCAGCCCGCTTGTCCACCGCGTGCCCCACTTCCGTCTGGTCCGTCGAGAAGAGAACCACCCCCTCCTTGCTGAACACCCGGACCCGCGTCACCCCCTCCTGCTTTCCGATGGTGTCCATGATGTGGAAGGCATCCTCCCACCGGTTCTGGAGCATGGCGTAGTGGGTGCTCCGCTTGACGGTGTCGCTGAACTGGCTGGCCCCCCGGATCATGAGGTCTACCCGCTCTGCCTGGTCGTAGTGGATGTTCACCCAGGCAAAGACACCGATGGATACCAGCGCCACACCGCACACCGCGGCCAGCAGCTTGGCTTCTAGGCTCCACAGCCAGTTCATCCGATCTCCGAATCTCCCAGGTGGATGGACTGGACGCCGGATGTCCCGGCACAGGCATGAGATGAGACACGCCGTCCCATCATGCGCCACTCGATGCCCTTACAGGCCTTCATGCTGCATCACGGGTGCCGAAATATTCAACGCTGTTGTGATTTGAACGCAGGAAATGTCAACATAAGCAGACGACTGTCCGCTCCCCTCGACGCCCAGGTCGCGAATCCGACTTGTGGCCGCTCCATATCTTCCACTGCATGGGATCAAAACCCCAGGCTCATGATCAGCACCAGCGCCCAGGCGACGAAAGCCATGGCCGCCCACCCCAAGCAGCGGTGGAGCAGCGCCAGCTTTCGATCGGCGATGCCGGCTGCCCGGCGCAGTGCCCCAACCACCTCTTCCACCAAGCCAGCCGTCTCCAACGCAGCCAGGTGGTCGAGAGCCTGCGGAATATCCGCCGGCGTCTCCAGCGCCAGCGCCCGGCTTCGCACCGCATAACCGAGCGAGACCCCGGCGGCGCCCAGGAACGCGACGCATCCGGCGAGAAACGAGCCCCGCACGAGCAGCGGATTCTCCGATCAGGCACCCCGTCCGGGCGCGGCGACAGGGTTTCTCCATCGCGCCATCGCTCGGCAGAATTCCTGGGCAATGCCCTCTTCTTTCCTGACTCGTGATGGGCGCGACCGGCGTGGGCGACGGGGGCCCCGGACCTTACGCCTTGTCGCCAAAGCAAATCCCCATGGCCCGGGCCGAGAGGATGGTATCCGAATCCAAAGGCACCTTCCGAGGCTTCCCGATGGCGACCTCGGCCAGCGGCACGGAGTCAATGTTGGGAGGCCGGAGGCACACCATGCGGCCAAAGCCACCTTCCGCCACCAGCCGGATGGCGGCCGCCCCGAAGCGCGTGCCCAGCAACCGGTCGAAGGTCGTCGGATGGCCTCCCCGCTGGAGGTGGCCCAGGACCAGGCTGCGCGTCTCCCGGCCAGTGCGCTTGGCAATCTCATCCGCGATGAACTGTGCGACCCCGCCGAGGAGCACTTCCTGGCGGCCCGCGTCACGGTGGTCCCTGGTGAACATGTGCCCACCCACGGGGGCTGCCCCCTCCGCGGTGACCACGATGGCGAAATTCCGCTTCCTGCGATAGCGCTCCTCCACCTTGTGGCAGACGACATCGAGGTCGAAGGGAATCTCCGGAATCAGGATGATATCGGCCCCCCCGGCCACGCCCGCGTTCAGGGCGATCCAGCCAGCGTAGCGTCCCATGACCTCCACGACCATGGTCCGCTGATGGCTCGCCGCCGTGGAGTGGAGCTTGTCCAGCGCGTCGGTCGCCGTGCTCACGGCCGTGTCGTAGCCGAATGTGACCACCGTGCCGGGCATATCGTTGTCAATGGTCTTGGGGACGCCGACCACCGGCACGCCCATATCGGCCAGTCGCTTCGCGATGGCAAGCGTGCCATCCCCGCCGATGACCACGATGGCATCCAGGCCCAGGGCCCGGACGCGTTGGAGGATGGTGCCGGACATGTCTTTGACGACGGTCCTGTTGCCTTCCCTCACCCGGTATTCAAAGGGGTTGCCCCGGTTCGTCGTGCCCAAGATCGTCCCCCCCATAGTGAGGATCCCGGCCACGTCGCGCGCCGAGAGCTTCTTGGCCATCCCCGGGAGGAACAGACCGTCGAAGCCCCGGCGGATCCCCACCACCTCCCAGCCGAGATTGAGCGCCGTCTTCACCGCGGCCCGGATGACGGCGTTGAGGCCGGGGGCATCTCCTCCCCCGGTGGAAATCCCGATGCGGCGGATCCTGGGCGGGCCCGGGCGTTTCACTGGCGCGTTCATGCTTCCTCCTTTCATCCTCCCCCGGTAATCCACGAGAAGTCGGCCGGCCCGTTCCGGACGCCCCCGACCCTCTTCCCTCGCCTAGGGATTGGCCCCCCTGTCACCCATGCTCATCCATAGCACTTTCCGGCTGGTGATTGCAACCCAGGCGGGCTTGGGAGAGGCTCGCGGGGATCGCTGTCCCGCTACGACCGATCACCGTCGCGGTGCGGGATGACGGCTGGTGGGATTCCCGTGGGAGAGCTGAGGAGGAACTCGGCGGGAGGCGGGGGTGTCGGAGGCGAATCTGCAGTCGGATGCGGCGCTAGCCGCCCGCATACTGCCCGAGGAGCGTGATCCGATCCCCATCCTGAACGGGACTGTCGAGGCTGTGGGTGATGCCCAGAACGGCGTCGTTCACCAGGATCTCGACATGCTCCGCCAGCTCATGGCTCGCCGGGTCCCAGAGGACTTCCCCGAGCGTGGGATACCGATCGCCCAGCCTCAGGAGAACAGTCCGCACCGTGGCGCCGGGAGCAACGGTCTCGTCGAACATCTTCCGCCGCGTCCCATCTCCGCCGACGAGTTGCGTCACCCAGGCGACGGCCTCCACGGTCACATGACCAATTGCGGAATGCGGATTGCGGAATGCGGAATGAACGCCGGACATGGCTGGATCTCTCCCGGGATGTGGATCAAGCCCTCCTATCGCTGTCGCTGTCGGCTTTCGGTTCCCCACAGGTCGGGGATCAAACATTCGAGTCCGAGGGCCCGTAAGGTGTCCGGCCGCGGCCGGCCCGTCTTTCGATCGTACCCCACGGTCTCATACCACACATCCAGCATGCGCTCCCAGTGCCGTTGCACGGACTGGCCCTTGGCCGGCCCGTCCACCGGGATGGAGCCGTACCGGGGCGACGGGCGTTCCAGCTCGGGTCCGAGGCCGCAGCGCAGATCGAAGGCGCGGAACAGGGCCGCCGTACGGCGGCCCAGGCGCATGGCTTCTTCTTTCGCGTAGTCCCAGCCGGTGGCAGCGTTCAATGCGTGGCACAGGGTCCCGACCAGGGTGCGCGTCGTGAAGATACAGGCGCCCAGCGAGTCCTCGAAATGACGGCGCCCGAGGTGGTTCCCCATGCTCTTCGCCACCGCGTCCGGGTCGAAGGGGTTGATGCGGGCCGGCATCCCGAATTCAGTCGGATACACGGGTGGCCCCGTCTCGAGCGTCCCCGTGCTGCCGGTGGCGGTATCCAGCATCTCATCCCAGCGCGCCCGGTGGTCGTGGCCGCGCGGCGACGCGCCCTTGCCGGTGTAGATGGCGCACGCCGCCGCGGGGCCGCCCAGCGTTTCGGCGGCGCGCTTCACCCCTTCCGCCAAGATGTGGCCGAAGCCCTGCCGGTGGTTGATCATCTTCAGGAGCTTGGCCGCGGCCTCAACGTCCCCCCAGTGGACCTCGACCCCCCCCAGTTGATCCTTGGCGAGATAGCCTCTCTCCTGGCACTCCATCACCCAGCCAATCACCCAGCCGAACTCGTTCACGTCCACGCAGGCCCGATCCACCTGGGTGTTTAACCACGAGATCGCCACGGGATCGGTGCAACCGATGGCCCAGCCCGCCCCGGCCCACCCCTCGTACTCCGGCTCGTCCACCATCTCGCCCCGGTGGGGGCCGGTCGGGATCACCTGCATGTGGCAATGGTGCATGCCGCAGGCGTTGCATTGGTGACCCCGATGGTCGAACCCCTTGCGCAGGCTGGGAGCTTCCCAGGCCGCCATGTCGGTCCCCGGGGGGACCACGTTGGTCGTGTAGTTCTTGATGGGCAGCCCGCCTATCCTGTGGAGGTTCAGGACCCCCCAGAGGGTGCCGTACTCGTATATCGACTTCGTCGTGGGATTGGTCTTCAACTCGTATGCGATCTCTTCCGCCGCCTGGAAGAGGCCCCGGGGATCCGCGACCCGAAGCGCCCTCGTTCCCCGGACGATGGCCACCGCCTTGAGGCGCTTTTTCCCCATGACGGCACCGCACCCGTTCTTGCTGGCGACGTGGCCGTAGTCCCCGGCGATGGCGGCAAACCGCACCAGGTTCTCCCCCGCTGGGCCGATGCTGTAGACGCTCATCTGATGGCCGGACAGCCCGAGCTCCCCATGGAGGGCGTCCTGCGTCTCCCACGTGTCCTTCCCCACCAGGGAGGCGGCATCGCGCAGTTCCGCCACGCCGTCCTGGATGTAAAGATACACCCAACGGCTCGACTGCCCCTGGACCACGATGGCATCGTAGCCCGAGTACTTGAGGCACGCGCCGAAAAAGCCATTCGCCTGGGTCGAAGTCCCCCCGTTCGTCATGGCCCCGCGGGTCACGACCGAGAGGCCGCCCGTTCCCCACACGGGAAGCCCGGCCAGAGGGCCGGTCGCCAGGATCAGGCGGTTCTCCGGGTGGTCCCAGGCCACGTGGGCGGGCACCTCGTCCCACAGGATCTTGACTCCCAGGCCCGCCCCGCCGACATACAGGCGCATCTCCTCGGGCGTCCAGGGTTGGCTCCAAGTCTCTCCGCTGGTCAGGTCCACCCGCAATATGTTCCCCGCATATCCTCCCGGGAGACCCTGCCCGACCGGCTCTTCCCCAGAGCGAACGGCCGATTGTTCCATCGTGAAGTGGCGCATCAGACCCCCCTGGCGAGGCGGAAAGCTGCCAAGGTCAAGCGGACAAGGCGGGCGATCCGCTACACGACCCGTCCCCCCGGAACGGACGGCCTCCCGAGGGTCGTCTCGGGCAAGAGCCGCGCCGTGGTCCCGGAGGCGATGAACGCCGGCTTGATGTCGAAGGGATTGCGGCGCAGGCGCTCCTTCCAGGCCCCGAGATGGCCGCCCGACTGCACCAGACCCTTCAGCATCCCTACATCGTTGGTGGTCCAGATATCGTTGGCCATCCCCAGGATCATGGCCCCGATCAACCGATCCGCCCGCCACAAGAGCTTCCGGTATGCCCACCGTTCCGGCCGCGCCGAGGCGAACGCCTCCGCCGTCGGATCGTCCCAGGCGCCGAAGCTGGCGATGTCCAGGTGGCAGACCTCCACGATGTTCATGAGGAGGCTCCCCCGGTAGGCAATGTCCCGCCCGGCCATGTTGGCGCCGACCACCCGCCCGTGTTCCATGGCCGTGGGCTCAATGGCGTGAAGCGCCGGCTGGCCGGTCACCAGGTCGCGACCCTCGGCGACATCGCCCGCGGCGAAGACGTTTGCCACGTTCGACCGCAGGTGATCGTCCACCAGGATCCCGCGGTTCACCCCCAGGCCAGACCCGTTCAGCCACTCCAGGTTGGTGCGGATGCCGGTCGCCATGATGACCACGTCGGCCACGAGGTCCTCCCCCTGGCGGAAGCGAAGATGTTTCCTGCCGCCGCTATCCTCGATGGCCGTGAGGGTTGCCCCTGTCCGGACGGTGACGCCGTGGCGCGTGAGCCACCGCTCGACCATCTCGGCCCCGGTCCGGTCGATCATCCGCGGCAGGATCTGGGGCGCGACCTCCACGACGGTGAGGCGGGCCTTCAGGGCCAACATAGCATTCAGAATGGTGAAGGCGATGAACCCCGCCCCCACCAGGACGACGTGGCTCCCCTCCCGGATCTGGGCCACTACGCCCCGCGCCTGCGCGAGCGTCCAGAAGCTGTGGACCCCGGGCAGATCCGCGCCCGGCACGGGTGCCCTGACGGGAGAGGAGCCGGTAGCGATCAGCAGGTCGTCGTATTCGAGGCCCGTGCCGTCATCCAGCATCAACCGGTTGGCCGCCGTCTCCAACCTGACCGCCCGCCGCCCGAGGTGCGTCTGGACCTGGAGCTCCGCCAATCGCGGCGGCGTGAGGGTGAAGACGTGGGACTCGGTGATGCTCCGGCCCAGGTAGTACGGAAGCACCATGCGGGAGTAAGGCCGCTCGGCCGAAGCGAGCCTGATCTCGGATGCGCCGCGATCGTACTCGCGGATGGTCAGGATGGCGTTGAGACCGGCGGTCCCACCGCCGATGATCACGTGCCGCCTGGTCATCCGCCCGCCTCCGCCAGGGCGTGCTGCCCCTCGTGGGAACGCAGCACACGCTTGCTCGCGAAACCCCCGAGCCAGTCCATTGTCTCCGCCTCAACGTATTCGATGGCGGCGGTGGGACACACCGCGGCGCAGGCCGGCGTCCCGCCGCAGAGGTCACACTTGAACGCCTTCTGCGTCTCCGGGTTGTAGAAGATGGTGCCGTAGGGGCAGGCGATGGTGCAGAGCTTGCACCCGACACACTGGTCGTCCAAGACGGCCTTGGCCCCCACGGGTGAGATGGTGAGGGCCTCCACCGGGCAGGCGGTCATGCACCACCCTTCCGCGCACTGCGTACAGGTGTAGGGGGCGTAGCTCGTGTGTCCTTCGAAGGGCGAAACCCGAATCACCGAGCGCGCGGGCTGGAACGCGCCTGTTTGGACGTACGAGCAGGCCAGCTCGCACCGCATGCACCCGGTGCATCGTTCAGGAGTGATCCGCAGCACCTTCAATGGAGCGTCCTCGCTCTTTTCCCGTCTTGCGATCGGCACCGGTCCGCAGAAAAACTGCGTGACTCTTATAACACGGCAACGCCACCCGTCCAAGGCCCTGTTCAATCTCGATTCTGCAAAAAGAAAGCCCCTGACCGAAGGCCAGGGGGCTGGGTGTAATGCCCGGGCCACGCTGCCTGCGTCGACGGCGCGGCCGTCTTGCATCCGCGCCCTCAGCCCTCCGGCTGGAGGACCAGGGCGGCCAGGGGCGGCAAGGTGAGCGAGACGGAATGGGCGAAGCCGTGCTGGGCGATGTCCTCGGCCCACACGCCCTCGCCGTTGCCCACATTGCTCCCGCCGTACGAATAGAGGTCCGTGTTGAGCCGCTGCCGGAAGAAGCCGCCCCGTGGCACGCCGATCCGATAGCCGTGCCGGACCACCGGCGTGAAGTTGCAGACGAACACCAGGAAGTTCGCCGGATCGCGAGCCCTCCGGAGGAAGGAGATCACGCTTCCCTCCCAGTCGTTGCAGTCGATCCACCGGAATCCCGCGGGCTCGAAGTCCACCTGGTGCAAGGCCGCCTCCGTCCGGTAGAGGGTGTTGAGATCCTGGACCAGTTGCTGCAGGCCGCGGTGGTACGACCCCATCTCCAGGAGGTGCCAGTCCAGGCTGGTATCGTGGTTCCACTCGTGCGTCTGGCCGAACTCGCCCCCCATGAAGAGGAGCTTCTTGCCGGGGTGTCCGTACATGAACGTGAAGAAGACACGCAGGTTGGCGAACTTCTGCCAGTCGTCCCCCGGCATCTTGCCGTGGAGCGACCCCTTGCCGTGCACCACCTCATCGTGGGACAGGGGCAGGATGAAGTTCTCGTGCCAGGCGTAGAGCAGGCCGAAGGTCAGGTTGTTGTGATGGTACTTCCGGTGGATCGGATCCTTGGTCATGTAGGTGAGCAGGTCGTGCATCCAGCCCATGTTCCACTTGAAGCCAAAACCCAGCCCGCCCAGGTAGGTCGGCCGCGAGACCATGGGCCATGCGGTGGACTCCTCCGCGATGGTCATCACATCCGGGTGTTCTCGGTACACCACCTCGTTGAACCGCTTGATGAAGGCGATGGCGTCCAGGTTCTCGTTTCCGCCGTACTTGTTGGAGACCCACTCCCCCGGCTCGCGGGAGTAGTCCAGGTAGAGCATCGAGGCCACGGCGTCCAGGCGGAGGCCGTCAATGTGGTATTTGTCCAGCCAGAAGAGGGCGCTGCCGATGAGGAAGTTCGACACCTCATTCCGGCCGTAGTTGAAGATCCGGGTCCCCCAGTCCGGGTGTTCGCGCAGGCGGGGATCCTCGTGTTCGTACAGGTGGGTCCCGTCGAAGTACACCAGGCCGTGGGGATCCTGGGGGAAATGCGCCGGCACCCAATCCAGGAGGACGCCGATCCCATGCTGGTGCATCGTGTCCACGAAGCACATGAAGTCCTGGGGGCTGCCGTAGCGGCAGGTGGGGGCGTAGTAGCCCAGGGCCTGATATCCCCAGGAGGGATAATAGGGATGCTCCGTGATGGGGAGCAGCTCCACGTGGGTGTACCCCATGGCTTTGACATACACAGCCAGTTCCTGGGCCAGCTCCCGGTAATTCATGGCCCGGTGCATCTCCTCGGGCACACGGCGCCACGAGCCCACGTGCATCTCGTAGATGCTGAGCGGCGCGTTCACGGCGTGCTTTTTCCCTCGCTCAGCCATCCAGGCCTCGTCCCCCCATCGGTAGGCCAGGTTGGTCACGACCGAGGCCGGGTAGGGGGCCAGCTCGAAGGCAAAGGCAAGGGGATCCGCCTTCAGAGCCATCGGTTGGTCATTCTTGGCCAGCACTTCGAACTTATAGAGTGTTCCCTCGCCCAGCCCCGGGATGAAAATTTCCCAGATCCCGTTCCCGGGGTGGAGCCGCATCGGGTGGACCCTGCCGTCCCAGCCATTGAAGTCGCCCACCACGCTGACGCGACGGGCGTTGGGGGCCCAGACGCCGAATCGCACCCCCGGCACTCCCTCGAGCGTGAGCAGTTGCGCCCCCAGCTTTTCGTAGACCCGGAAGTGGGCCCCCTCCCCCAGAAGGTACAGGTCGTAGTCGGTCAGCGTGGGAGGAAACCGGTAGGGATCCTCGATCTCGATTTCCGAGCCTGAGGCCTTGGTCCAGCGCAGCCGGTATGGAAAGATCGCCAGCCGGCCGGCAAGGACCGCCTCGAACAGGCCGTCGGGATGGATCCTGGCCATTGGCTGCGGCGGCAGGCCGGACTCCAGGGGGAGGACCGTGACCTTCTCCGCTTCGGGGAGGAACGCGCGGACGATGACTCCAGATCCCTCCTCCGGCGGCCGGACATGGGGGCCGAGGATCGCGAAGGGATCGCCGTGCTTACCCTGAACGATGGCTTCGATGGCCCCGGGGGTGAGAGTCCCCATGCCTGTCAACCTCCATGCCCCGTCACGACGCTTGCCCCCCCACAGCCCCGGGAATCACGCCGTCATCACGGACCCGTTCCTGCAGCCCTGCCTCCGGCGGGGAAATGCTCAGGCGATGAACGAGTGCCCCTGGACCGTTGTGACCGGCAGGGAATAAGGACGACGAGAACGGGCGCGAGCCCCGACGGGCGCCCGTGGGATATCTGGTGGAGGTGGGGGGAGTCGAACCCCCGTCCGAGAACCTGTCAGCAAGGGCCTCTACATGCGTAGCCGACGTTTTGATCTCGCCGCCAAGGCACCCCGTCGGCAGGGCTCTCGACGGCCAGCCCGTTGGTTTTCGTCCTGCCGATCCCGGGCCAGAACCGGCCGGCTTAGCCTACCTGTCTGACGCCCTGGTCTCACCCGGCAGGCGGGATGAGGAGGACGTCGCTGCTAGTTAGGCAGCGAGTGCCAACTCTGCGTCGGCAGTTGTGTTTTTCCCACCTTTTTACGAGCCGGTGGGGACTCGGCATGCCACCCTTGCCCCCGTGTCCCCGTCGAAACCGGTGCACCCCCTTGCTGATCGGGAACCTGAGGCGTGAGCCATCAGACACCATGCTACGATAGAAGTTTACGGCCAACCGGGCCGAAAGTCAATTGTCGAGGCGGCGAGATCGGGGTCGCTCAGCGGCGATCGGCCCGCCCCCGGGATGCCTGCGCCACCTCGCGGTCGGCCTCGCGCCGTTTGATGTCCTCCCGCCGGTCATGCTCCTTCTTGCCTCGAGCCAAGGCCAGCTCCACCTTCACGTGCCTGCCCTTGAGATACAGGCTGAGCGGCACGAGGGTCAGGCCCTTTTCCACCACTTTGCCCACCAGGCGCTTGAGTTCCTCGCGGCGCATCAGGAGCTTGCGGGTGCGCAGCGGGTCCGGGTTGAACCGGCTGGCCTGTGCGTACGGACTGATGTGGCAGTGGTGGAGGAACAACTCGCCGCGCTCGAACGCCGCGTAGCTGTCTCGCAGGTTGGCCCGCCCCTGCCGGATGGACTTCACCTCGCAGCCGAGTAAGGCAATGCCCGTTTCATACGTTTCGTGGATGTGATAGTCGTACCGGGCCTTGCGGTTCAGGCAGAAGGTCTTGACAGCCTCCGCGCGTCCTGGGGCCTTCTTGCGGTCGGATGGCGCCATGGCGACGAGAATCTATGCGACTGGACACCCGCCGGCAAGAGAAAACGACGCCCCACACCCACCAAAGCAAACGGCGAGGTCGGTCCGAATGGGCCGGCCTCGCCGCATCTGCTTGGTAAAGTGACTGCGCTACGCCATGGCCTTCGCCGCGACCGGCTCGGGCCGCCTGGCCAGCAGCATGGCAACCAAGGAGACGACCGCCAGGATGCCGGCGGTGTAGAAGGCGCCGGTGTAGCTCTGGTATGTCTTGAACATGTACCCGGCGATCATGGGGCCCACGATCCCAGCCACGCCCCACGCCGTGAAAACCCAGCCGTAGTTGACCCCCAGGTTTTTCGTCCCAAAGAAGTCAGCCGTGGTGGACGGGAACACCGAGAGGCACGTCCCGTAGCAGTAGTAGATCACGAACAGCAGCACGTAGATGAGCCCGACGTTGGCGCTGTTGGCCAGGACGAACATGCCGGCCGCCGACACCAGGATCATGAGGCGCAGGGTCTGCAGGCGACCCATCGCATCCGACAGCCACCCTGAGAAGATCCGGCCGCCTGCATTGCCGATGGCCCCGATGAGCAGGGTGAGCGTTGCCGCCGTGGCCGGCATGCCGACGCTTCGGCCGAAGGGAATGAGCTGGCTGATGGTCATCAGGCCGGCCGATGCGCCCAGGCAGTAGCCGATCCACATCAGCGGAAACTGGGGGGTCTTGACCATCTCCGATGGAGGATAGTCATAGGTCGTGGCGGATACCTTGGCCGTCGGTGGGGGCGGAACCCAGCCCGCGGGCTTCCACCCGGCCGGCGGGTTCTGGAGCAGAAAGGCCCCGATGATAGTCGCCACGAAGAACCCGATCCCCAGCCAGAGGAAGGTTCCCCGCCATCCCAGACCGGCCAGCATGGGCGGGCCGATGAAGGCCAGGATGGCCGAGCCGCCACCATAGCCGGCGACCGCCAGGCCTACTGCCAGGCCGCGCCGATCAGGGAACCACTTGGAGAGCACCGGGATGGGAGTCGCGTAGCCGAATCCGTTCCCGAACCCCATGATGCCCCCGAAGGTGAAGAAAATCCACGGCAGGCTGTTGGTGAAGCTGGCCAGGATGAACCCCAGCGCGAGGCCGATGGACCCGATCACCGAGATCTTGAACGGCCCCAGCTTGTCCTGGAGGCGCCCCGCGATGACGAAGGACATTCCGAACACGAACACCGCGATGGTGAAGATCCACGAGGTGTCCGCCCGGTTCCAGTGGAACTCCTTCTCCAGGGGCGCAACGAAGATGCTCCAAGCGTAGAGCGAGCCCAGCGACAAGTTCATCAACAGCGCCCCGACTACCCGCCACCACCGATTGATATAACCTTCTGCGCTCATCCCCTCCTCCTTTGCCAATCCTCGCGCCCCCTCCCCGAAGGCGTGAGTCCCTCCCGGAACTCGCCCTCGACCCCAAAGGAGGCTTCACCGATACGGCGTGAAAAGTCATAGCCCCATGAGGCCAGTCAACGGGCGATGAGGCGGATCGCCCAACACAAATGCGCCTCCGCACCACCTCGCTTTCAAAACTTCGTTCTGCTGGTGTGTATTCGAGGCCCCCCCTCCCCAAGGTGGGACTCGAATGGTATTCCTGAGTGGCAGGAACTCGAATAGAGCGAATTGCCGAAGTCGCCAGGAGCCGCCGGCGAATAACATGGAGGAAATGTGGTGGGAAACTAAAACAACCGTTGATTCCTGTCAAGCGAAAAGTTTTTGGCGTCGGCTTGAACACCAGGATTTCGCAAAACCCATCACCAATGCGGGGCAATCTGGGCGGGGAGCCGAGAGGTCATACACATGCGGGAGGACTAAGATGAATCCCGGTTCATACTCCCGGCCGCCACCCCGTTTCGAAATGCGCGGAGGCTTATCTGCCGCCGGTAGCCCGAAGGAGTCCGTCCCTCCCACTGCCTGAACACGCGGTCAAAGTGGCCGGCATCGCGGTATCCGACCCGGCGCGCCACCTGATCGATCGTTGCCCCTGGTTCCAGGATCAATTGCTTGGCGGCCTGGAGGCGACGCCGCGTCAGAAACCGCTTCAGCGAGAGGCCGGTGACCCGTTTGAAGACCCGGCAGAGGTGCGATCGGCTGACGCCGGCCGACTCGGCGATCTTCGAGAGAGGGGTCCCCTCTTGGTAGCAGCGCTCGATGAATTCGAGCACCCAGCGGGCGATCTCGAGATGCTGCGGAGGAATTTCGTACCGCACCGGGGGCGACGCCACTCCCGGCGCCGAAGAGGAGGGTCGGTCCAGGCAATCGGCAATCCAGGCTAACAGGTATTTGAGCTGAATCGGCTCGGGGAAATAGACGTCTGGCTCGGCCTCCAGGAACCCCTCCGACGGCGCCTCCGTGCCCAGAAGGGCCACCCGGACGCCGGGCCGCAGGAGGCGTAGAAGCTTGAGGAAATCATCCGGGGGGATATCCGGAAGATGGCCACGCGCGATGACGAGATCCACCCCCCTTTCCCCCGCGACCAGGAGGGCCGCCATCCCGCCGGTCACCCGCTCCACCCGCGTCCTTCGCCTCAGCGCCAGCGCCAGAGCCTCGGCGATCCTCGAATCAGGATCGAGGATCAGAATGCACGGGCCGCCTTCCTCGCTCCGGATGCCAAACTCAGGGTCTGGGTGCATGGAACACCTCCGGCTAGCCGACGACTCCCTGCCTCAGCAGGATCGTTTCCAGGATCGTCGAGGACAGCGGCTCTACCCATCGGACACCGCACACGGCAGGTTCCCGTCCCCCACCGGATGGATGGCACGCCCAGATCAGCTGGGCCGGAAGCCGCAAGCTGGGCATCCCGATCGGCAGCGAGATGACCAGGCGAGTGCGGGGTGGGAACTCCCACCGAACGCGCAGTCTTCCCCCGCCCCGCCCGATATTGAGGAGCGCGCCGGGCACCACAGCGAACGCCGCCGCTTGCGAGGTGGGGAAGCCTTCCACGCGAACGGCGATCACCACCGGGATTCGAGAGAACTCACGCATATCTCGGTCGCCTGTCTGGCATGCGGTTCTTGGCATGTCTGTGTGATGCATGTTGTCCCCTTCCTTATCGTGTCGGACATGCAGAGTGAAAAGCAACGCGAGTGCCAACCCGACTCTCGAGCCCCACAGATCCGTGAGCCCCTCAATTCATAAAGGGTTAACGGACAGGGGCTTGCAGCCGGGGATGTGGGAAGGCGGCGGAGACGGTACAGGCGAGGATACACCGACGTATCTCCCCGGATACAACGGGAGATCGCCGGGAATTCGTCAGGTGGGTCGGAGGATGCCGCTCGCCGGGACGGCAGGGGTATCTGTCGGAAGGTGGACATCAAGGGGTGACGGGGCGACCGATCGCCGCCCCGTCACCCGCCCTGACGAAACCCGTTCGGAGGCTATCCGCCCAGGGCGGCAAGCGCCTTCGGAAGGTTGGAAACGCTCAGGACGACCACCGCCTGCCCTGCGCCGCCGGTGGTGCCATACGCGCACTTGATGTTCACCTTGGCCTGCGCGAGCTTCTGCGCCACCTCCGCCGCCGCCCCGGGCCGATTTTCCAGCGGCACAGAGATCGCGTCCTCGCGCCCGCAACGGATCTTGGCGGCCTTCAGGGCGGCCTCCGCCTTGGCGGCGTCAGAGGTGAGCAGGCGAATCTTCCCTCGCCCGGCCGTCTCCACGGCGCAGATCCCCTCGATGTTGACGCCTGCTTTGCCCAGGACCCCCGCCACGTTCGCCAGCACCCCCGGCTTGCTCTGCAGGTTCAGTACAAGCTGCGTGACCTTTGGCATGTGCGCGCCCTCCTCTGTTATGGGTAGCTATGAATGCTACCTCTGCCTCGGCGAGGCCGCTTCCCTATCGTGCCCGCCGCCGTCATCGCCTCGGGCCGCGGTCGAGCGACCGGTACTGGATGGCCTCGGCGATGTGTTCGGGCTGAATCGCCTCTGCGGTCTCGAGGTCGGCGATGGTCCGGGCGACCTTCAGGATGCGGTCATAGGCGCGCGCCGACAGGCCCAGACGCTCCATGGCCGTGTCCAAGAGGCTCCGCGCTTCCCCCTCCACCTGGCAGTGCCGGCGGATCTGGCGGGGACTCATGTGGGCGTTGCAGTAGACCTTGCTGCGGCGGAAGCGGTCCTGCTGGATCTGCCGGGCGCGGCGCACGCGCTCGCGGATGGCGGCTGATGGCTCGCCGGACGGATCGCCGCTGAGCTCCCGCTGCTTGAGCGGCGGGACGTCGATGTGGATGTCAATCCGGTCCAGGAGCGGGCCAGAGATGCGGGCGAGATAGCGCTGGATCTGGAGCGGTGTGCAGGAGCATTCCTTCGTGGGATCCGTAGCGTAGCCGCACGGGCAGGGGTTCATGGCCGCCGCCAGCATGAATCGGGCCGGGTAGGTCAGGGAAGACAATGCCCGCGCGATGGTGACCTGGCCGTCCTCCAGGGGCTGCCGCAGGACCTCCAGGACGTGGCGCTTAAACTCGGGCAGCTCGTCCAGGAACAGCACGCCGTTGTGTGCCAGACTCACCTCGCCCGGCCGGGGGATGTTCCCGCCGCCGATGAGACCGGCGTCCGAGATCGTGTGATGCGGCGCCCGGAAGGGCCGGGCGGCCAAGAGCGCCATCCGGGGCAGCAGCAGCCCGCAGATCGAGTGCACCTTGGTGGTTGAGATCGCCTCCTCCAGGGACAACGTCGGCAGGATCGTGGGTAACCGTCTGGCCAGCATCGTCTTTCCCGAGCCCGGGGGGCCGATGAGCAGGATGTTGTGCCCGCCGGCCGCCGCCACCTCCAGGGCCCGCTTGGCATGCTCTTGCCCCTTCACATCCGTGAAGTCCACGGAGTACTCCGCCGTCTCCGCAAAGGCGGCCTCCATGTCAACCCGGGTCGGGGGCAGTTCTTGCTCCCCATTCAGCACGGCCACGGTCTGCTGCAGGCTCTCCACGCCGTAGACGGCGACGCCGTCCACCACCGCAGCCTCGGGCGCATTCTCGGCGGGGACGATCACCCCTTCCAGGTTCGCCTCTTTGGCCGCCACCGCCATGGAGAGGGCTCCGCGGATCGGCCGCACCCCGCCGTCCAGCGACAGCTCGCCCAGGATGACCAGCCGGCCCAGGCGGTCGGGACGGATCATCTCTTGGGCGGCGAGGATCCCCACGGCCGTCGGAAGGTCGAAGGCTGCGCCCTCTTTCTTGATGTCGGCCGGAGCCAGATTCACGGTGATGCGCTTGGCGGGGAACTCGAAACCGGAGTTCTTGATGGCGGCCTTGACCCGATCGCGGCTCTCTTTCACCGCCACATCCGGGAGGCCGACCGTGTTGAAGGTAGGCAGGCCGAGGGCGATGTCCACCTCCACGTCCACCAGGTAGGCATCCACCCCGAGGACCGCGCTGCTCTGGACCTTGGCCAGCATGAGGGCCCCTCCGGCTGTAGGCGAGGGGATTCACGGGGAGAGTAAGGGGTCTGTTACCACAGGGGCGGCATCGGCGTCAATCGAAAAGCTTTGGGGGACAAGGAGGGTCCGGGGAATCCGGATCACCGGATCGAGCCGGGGCTGACGCCAGTGGAGCGGGCGGCAAATCTCCGCCAACCGCAGAGCATCGTCTCGAAGTGTGAACCGGGGAAGCGGCGGATTGAAGCCACCGGGACAACCGCACCCAACGGCCCCGCGGTTGGCCCCCGGCGCCTCGCTCGACCCATGGTGTGGCATGGCAAGGAGAGGGCAGGAACGGCGAGAGAGGGAAAATTATGTTTTCATGGGCGTCCCCTTCGGTGATTTGGGTGAGCCTACACGCCGAAGACGCGCTTCATGGGGAGGCCGAGGCGCGCGTCCCCCGCCAGCACCGCAAACACTTTCACGCCCCGCACGGTCGCGGCGCCCGCCTGCAGGAACGTGTTCCTCATTTGCAGTTCCATGAAGATGCTGGATGGGCGCTCCCGTCCTGCCGCGGCGCACACCCGTTTCGACAATTCGAAGACGTCCTCCAGCTCATCGATCTTCTGGATGTTTCCGATGTGCAGGTAGACCTCGGGAAACCGCTGGAGTTCTCGCCTCACCCACGCCGTATTCGAGAACCGCTCGGCATAGACGTGCTCGATCCCCATCCCCTGGGCAAGCCGCTGCACCTCCTCCACCATCCGCGCGAAGATATACTCCTTCTTCTCCAGAAGATCAGGACGGCCGACGGGCGTGTCTTCGCGGAAGAGCGGCGTCGTCTCGATGCCGTCCACCGCCAGGAAGATCTTCCCGCCGTTCGGGTGGACGGCGAGCATGGGCAAGATGTGGACCTTCATGACGAACTGACCCTCGGAATAGACTCGCAGGATCTGATAGTTTCGATCGAGGAACCATGAGAAGACTGTCCAGTAGATGTTCTCGACGTCCCGGTCGACCTGCTGGAACAGCTTGTCGGCTGTGCAGTCCCCGACCTCCTTGCCCAGCGCAAGGAACAGGGCGTCCCTCGGCACGAACTCGACCTCCACGTCGCGGCCCCGCACGCAGCACAGCCGAGCTGCACCGGTGAGCGGCAGGTGCCGTGACAGCTCCCAGAGGATCCGGGCGATCTCATCCGCGTGAGGGGCCAGGCGATCCCTCCCCCAGCGGCTGACCTCGCCGCCGAGGGCGCGGGTGAGCTTGCCCAGCAGTTCCTTGGCGTCCAGGAGGGTGAGGGCCTCCTCGATCCGTTCCTGCTCGCCCGCGTGGGCGGGATTCCTCCGCTTCTTCGCAAGGATCTCTTTGACCTTCGACAGGAGACGGTCTGCCGGGATGGATCGCAGCGTCGAGCGCGGGACAAGCCCGTGGGCGTGGAGGTGCTCCGACACATCCAACGCCAGGCAGTCGGCGAGAGTCTCGCTGTTCTCCTCTACGACCCGCCACAGCGCCCAGGGGTCGTTGAAGCGATGGAATCGCTCGATGCGCACCTGGAAGTCCGCGTAAAAGTCCCGCCCCCATCGCTCGTAGAATGTCCTCACGATCTCCGGCAGGTTCCTGCCTTCCCGGAGGAGATCCATGATGGCAAGGCCGACCGGAAGGTTCAGCGCCTTCCGGGCCCGCCGGCCCTCCGCACCCGGGAGGAGCCCATAATTGCTGGGGAGCTGCCCGTACTCGTCTCGGGCGGCCTGGAGGGGGAGGTGGAGGGCCCCCTTGCCTTCTACGAAGCCGATGACGATCGGATTATAGCTTTGCAGTGGTGGCATGGGGCATTGGGACGAGTCCGACGGACGATCACACCGTTACTGATCGCCGGGGACGATGCGGGATTCTCTCTCATCGGCGCCGGATGAGCAAGTGTAGACACAGCCGGGATGGCAGCGGGCTGGGGTCCGGAAAAGCTCCCCGACTGCTACAATCGGCGGAGGTGTGGTTCAGGCCGCCACTGCCAGGAAGAGACCCAGGGACAGCGAGGTGGACCAGCGGAGCGTCGTGAATCCAAACCCGTGCCGGAACGGCGGCCCGGCGGCCCGTCCCCCGGGTGGCTCCACCCAGACGACCGCCCCCTCCACCGTGATCGGCCCGTTGGGCGTGTCAAGGGTGACGTTCATCGTCGAGCCCGGAGGAAGGACCTCGGGAAGCAGGAGCAACAGACCGCCGCGACTGATATCTCCCGTCAAGCCCTGGATGGTCGTTCGCCTGAACCCCGTCGGCGCGCACGTGACCGAGACCTCCAGCGGCACCCGAACCCCGGCGTTCCGCACCTGTCCCTTGGAGTGGATCAGGTCACGCAAGGCCCGGAGCTGATCGGGGAGAAGGCCGGTGAATGCCACACCATGGAGGATGCCTCCACCCAGCCGACCGGGCTCTCCGGTCCAGACGACCTGCGCCTCCACCTGGATCCCGCCTCGATCCGTTCGCAGGAGGAGGCGAAGGGGCATCCGGGCCGGGAGGGGCTCGGCCAGCTCCACGCAGGCGCCGCCCTCGCTCAGGTTGCGGGTCCAGCCCACGCCCGCCCGGCTGGCCGCGGGGGGCTTCGCCTTATGCAGGAACGGGAGCTGGATCGAGTAACGCGGGAATTGTCGTTGGACCGACCACTCGGACACAGTGACGCCTCCACTTCCAGATCACGGTCGACTGTTGCCGAACACTTTCCCAGAAACCCCCACAATTCCTCCGCACGCTACCCAACGTCTCCTTGCCTGTCAACAGGAAAGCCCGGGCCAGCCCGAGCCTCCTTGGCGCCCTGGCCATTCGCAGCCTTAGGGCCGGGCTAGAACGGGCGGGCGAGGGCGAAGACGGCGACGATGCGGTCCGTCGTCTCCCGCAATCGCACGGACAAGGTGCGACAGAAGGCCCAGAGGATTTTTCTGGCGATGACCGGCTCGCCCTGGAGAAGTTTCAGGAAGGCCTGCTTGTCGATGAACAGGACCCGGCACTCCTCGTGCGCGATGGCCGTGGCCGACCGGGGAAACTCGTCGAACAGGGCCATTTCGCCAAAGCAGCCCCCGCGCTCGATGAAGGCCATGGCTTCCTCTTTAGCCCCGGGAACGACCTTGCCGATGCGGACCGATCCATCCACGACGATGTACAGCGCCTCGCCGGGGTCTCCTTCTTTGAACAGCAAAGAGCCCTTGGGGTATGTGACCAGACGGCCGAGGGCGATGATCTGGTCGAGTTCTTCCGGAGCCAGCTCGCGGAAAAAGGGGATGGCGCCCAGGACGTCGTGGAGCCTGATCACCTCTCTGTCCTCGATCATCACCAGACCTCCTCCCCCTCCGCCGGGAATGCGTCCCGCACCCAATCCACCCGTGGGGTCCCGCCGCCTTCGGGGAACGTCACGGCCAGGACGTCGAACCGGCACGCCACATCCCGCATCCGCCCCTCGGCCAAGTACCACTGCGCGGCCCGGACGATCTGCCGCTGCTTCCGGAGATGGACCGCCAGGTGCGGCGGCCCGAAGGCATCCGAGGTCCGCGCCTTGACCTCGATGAAGACCAGGCTGTCTCCGTCGCGCCCGATCAGGTCGATCTCGCCGGCGGCGCAGACGAAATTCTCCGCCAGGATTCGGACCCCACGGCGCTTCAGGAAGGCTCGGGCGGCTTTCTCGCCGCGGCGTCCCACCGCCTGCCGGCGGCCCGTCACCACAACGGGACCCGAAGGCCAGCCTCCGCCAGGTACTCGCGGACGCGGGCGAACGTCCGGCGGTGGATGGGCGACGGCCCGTGCTGCGCGATAGCCGCGCAGTGGGCAGCCGTGCCGTACCCTTTGTGCCGTGCGAACCCGTAGGCGGGGAACCGGGCCGCCCAATCTTCCATGATGCGGTCCCGGGTCACTTTTGCCAGGATGGATGCGGCCGAGATCGCCGGCACGCGCCGGTCCCCCCGGATGATGGCGAGCGCGGGCATGCGCAGGGCCGGGACGGCATTGCCGTCCACCAGCACCAAGTCGGGCTGGGGCGCAAGCTGGCGCACCGCCTCCGCCATGGCTCGAAGGGTCGCGCGCAAGATGTCCGTGGCATCGATGTCCGCGGCCTCGACGGCCGCCACCGCCCAGCATGTGGCGGCGGCGTGAATCGCGTCCGCCAGCCGGGACCGGACCGCCGGGCTCAAGAGCTTGCTGTCCGTCAGGCCCGGGAGCACGGCATCACGCGGGAGGATCACCGCAGCCGCCACGACCGGACCGGCCAGGCTCCCGCGGCCGGCCTCATCCACGCCGGCGACGAGGGACCCCGCGGGGACCTCGACCTCCCGGAGACCGATTCCCCGCTCGTCCGTGTCCCCACGCCGCCGCGAAGAGGACGCCGCTCCCGCCAACCCCGGTTGCCCGTGCGGCCTGCCGTCTCCCCTGCGCGATCTGCCCATGGGGCTGCACTTAGTGCCGGTGCATCTACTGCGTGCGCCGCTCCTTGATCCGCGCCGCCTTGCCCTTCAGCTTGCGCAGGAAGTAGAGCTTGGCCCGGCGCACCTCGCCCTGGCGCAGGACCTCGATTCGATCGATGCTCGGCGAGTGCAGGGGGAAGGTCCGCTCCACCCCCACACCGTAGGTCACCTTGCGAACCGTGAAGGTCGCGCTGAGCCCGCCCCCCCGGCGCCGGATGCAGATCCCCTCGAACGCCTGCAGTCGCTCCTTGTCGCCTTCGACCACTTTCACCTGGACCCTGACGGTGTCTCCGGGCCTGAACGGCGGCAGGTCCTTGCGCAGGTGCTGCTCTTCAACCGCCTGGATGAGTGACATGTCTTACCCCCTTGTTGCCCCTCGGGGCTGACAACTTAAGATATCAAACTGACAACCGACAACCGGGAACCATGTTGATCGGTTTTCAGTTGTCGGTTGTCCGTTTTCCATTTTCGGTTGCGGCCTTCTCCGCCGCCGCCTCCTCTTCGATCTCGGCCAAGAGCTCGCGGTCCAGCTCCGAGACTATTGCCCGCGCCAGAAGATCCGGTCGCCGCTCGCGCGTGCGCCGGATCGCCTCCTTGCGCCGCCACCTGGCGATGGCCTTGTGGTCGCCCGACAGCAGGACGGACGGCACCGCCATGCCCCGGTACGCCGGAGGCCGGGTGTACTGCGGGTACTCCAGGAGCCCCGACGCGAAGGAATCCGCCTGGGCCGACGCCGCGTCTCCCAGGACCCCGGGGATCAGTCGGGCCACCGCGTCCAGGACCACCAGGGCGGGCAACTCCCCTCCGGTCAGGACGTAGTCTCCGATGGAGAGTTCCAGCGCGTCGAGCCCCTGCGGGATCCGGTCGTCGAAGCCCTCGTAGCGCCCGCAGAGGAGGATGAGGTGTTCCTCGCGGGCCAGCGCTTCGGCCATCGCCTGTGAGAACGGGAGGCCCTGGGGCGACAGGACGATGACCCGGGTGTGCGGCCCGCGGCGTAGGGCGTCCACGGCCTCGAAAGCCGGCTCGGGTTTCAGCACCATGCCGGCGCCGCCCCCGTAGGGCTCGTCGTCCGCTTGACGATGCCGGTCGTGCGTCCAGGCCCGGAGGTCGTGCACCCGGATCTGTACCAGCCCATTGTCCTGCGCCCGGCGCAGGATGCTCTCCTCCAGCGGGCCCTGGAAGATCCCCGGAAACAGCGTCAGGACATCAAACCGCTTCAGCGCTCTCCTCGCCTCCCGACGTCGCGGACGCCAGGTCCGTGCCGGGCTCAATCTGGATGCACCCCGCGGCCGGATCGATCCGCCGGATGTGCGCCCGGGCGGCCGGCAGCATCCATTCCCCGGCCGGCCCCCGGATGACATACACGTCGTGCGCCGGCGTCTCCAGGATCTCGCAGACGGTCCCGAGGAATCGGTCCCCCTCGCGCACCTCGAGCCCCAGGAGGTCGTAATGGTAAAAGACACCCTCGGGAAGCGACGGGGCCTCAGCGCGCGGGATGGCGACCTCGTATCCCACCAGGCCGGCCGCGCCCTCGGGGGTCTCCACGCCGGCCAGCTTGAGGACCACCGTCCGATCCTGCGCCCGCGCGCGCTCCAGCCCGAGGGCCCGGAACGGACCCCGCGTCGGGCCCACCCACACACGGCTCAGGGTTCGGAAAGGCTCCCACGAATGGGCGAAGCAGGCCATCTTCACCTCGCCCCGGATCCCGTACGGCCTGACCACTCGGCCCAGGATGAGAAAGCCCTGCTGCGCCATGCGTCGCCCTTCGGCAATCCCCGCCATCGGCGCGAGACGCCTGCCCGGCTGCGCCTCGCCTCCCGCGCGCGCGGCGAGCTACGCAGTCGCCGGTGGCTTGGCGCGGAGCTCTGCAAGACGGCGCATCACGCCCGCCTTGCTCAGCAACTGTCGGACGGTATCGGTGGGTTGGGCGCCCCGCTTCAGCCAATCCAACGCCTTGTCCGCGTCCACCGTGAGCCCGATGGGGCGCTTGCGGGGATCATACGTCCCCAGGCTCTCCAGAAACCGTCCATCCCGTGCCGCGCGCGAGTCGGCCACCACCAGACGGTAGAAGGGCGTCTGCTTGGTGCCCATGCGCCGCAACCTGATCTTGACCGCCATACAACCTCCTCAAGAGTCCTTAGGCGCCCCACAGCATCCGAGGGTGCTGGGGCGCGGTCGGGGTTAGCGAAGGGAGAACGGCAACTGGCGGGGCATGCGACCGCCCTTGCCCGCCTGCATGAGCTGCCGCATCATTTTCTGCATGTCCGCAAACTGCTTCAGCAGCCGGTTGACCTCCGCCACGCTGGTGCCGGAGCCGGACGCGATGCGCTTGCGCCGGCCGCCGTTCAGGATCTCGGGCCGCTGCCGCTCGCCGGGCGTCATGGAATCGATGATGGCCTCCACCCGCTTCAGCTCGCGCTCTTGCGCGGTGGCATCCGGCAGCCCCTTGAGCCGCGAGAGACCCGGGATCATCCCCACCAGTTGCTCCAGCGGGCCCATGCCCCGGACCTGCCGGAGCTGGTCACGAAAGTCCTCCAGCGTGAACCGCTGCGCCTTGAGCTTCTTCTCGAGGCTGGCCGCCTGCTTGGCGTCGAAGGCTTCCTGCGCGCGCTCCACCAGGCCCAGGACATCGCCCATCCCCAGGATGCGCGAGGCCATGCGGTCCGGGTGGAACACCTCCAGGGCGTCCAGCTTCTCGCCGACGCCCACGAATTTGATCGGGGTCCCCGTGACGGCGCGGATGGACAGCGCCGCGCCCCCGCGCGTGTCTCCATCCAGCTTGGTCAGGATGACGCCGGTGAGGTCCAGCGCCTGGTGGAAGCTGCTGGCGGAGTTCACCGCGTCCTGGCCCGTCATGGCGTCCACCACCATCAGGATCTCTGCCGGCTTGACCTCGCCCTTGATGGCGCCGAGTTCCTGCATCAGGGGCTCGTCGATGTGCAGGCGTCCGGCCGTGTCCAGGATGACGGGATCCAGCAGGCGCGATCGCGCCTGGCTCACCGCCTCGCAGCAGACGACCACGGCGGTGGCGGCGCCGGCGTTGCGATACACTTCGACGCCGAGGGTCCTCCCCAGAGTCGCCAACTGTTCCTGCGCCGCCGGCCGCTGCAGGTCCGCCGCCACCAGCAGGGGCCGGCGCCCCTTCTCTTTCAGGAGGCGGGCGAGTTTCCCGGCCGTGGTCGTCTTCCCCGATCCCTGCAGGCCCACCAGCATTAACACGCTGGGAGGCTGTCCGGCCGTCCTGAGCTGGCTGGCCGCCCCGCCCATCAGGGCCGTCAGCTCCTCATAGACCACCTTGACGAGCTGCTGGCCGGGGGTCAGGCTCTCCAGGACGTCGCGACCGACGGCGCGCTCGCGCACGCGCTCCAGGAAGGACCGGACGACCTTGAAATTGACGTCCGCCTCCAGGAGGGCCAGGCGCACCTCGCGGAGGGCCTCGGCGATGTTGTCTTCGCTCAGCCGTCCGTAGCCGCGAAGCCGCTTGAAAATATCGTTGAGCCGATCGCTCAGTCCCTGAAACATGTCATCCCCATGCAAGGCAAATCGTGAAACTAACGGGGCGGCTCCACTTTGTCAAGGTGAAAATCCCCTCGCGCAACGCCAACTCCGCGTCGGGATTGGAGATTCGCGCATCAGGTCGGTCCCCGTTACTCCACAAACAGACGCGCCCGCCAGGCTCCTGACAGGCCCGCCTCGAATCATTGACCAGAGGGGCCGAGCCCGATATGCTCGGCGGGAAACGAGAAGGCCTGGCAACCAGGCAACTGGAAGGTTCGAAGCTTCCCAGCATCCTAGCCTCCCAGCCTTCTAGCATCTCTTGCATGGGGCCATGACAAAGGCGCACCAGGTGGAAAGCAACGAACGGATGGCGGAATTACTGGCGGGACTCGACCCGAAGGGAGCGCCCCGGCTGGCCTTCGTGCGTCGCACCCCGGTGGGAATCGGGGAGCAGGCGGGTCACCTGCTCTGTCTGTCTGCCTCTTTCAATCCTCTGACCGCAGCGCATGTCTGGCTCATCCGGGAGGCCGGTCGCATCTTCTCGCCGGATGAAGTCCTGCTCGTCCTGGCCAAAACGAACGTGGACAAACCGGTGGAGGGCTTCCCTTTGGAGCGGCGCCTCGGCCTGCTGCTGCGCTTCGCCGAGTCGCGCCCGACATTTTCTATCGCCGCATGCAGCCACGGTCGCTTCATGGACAAGGCCGAGGCCATCCTGCCCCACTATCCTCCAGGGACGCGACTGGCCTTCATCGTCGGCTTCGATACCCTCGTCCGTCTGTTCGATCCGAAGTACTACGCTGACCCGGAGGCCTCATTATCCGCCCTGTTCGGAGCGAGCGAGTTCATCGCTGCCAACCGTGCGCCCGATCCCCTCGAGGCTGTCGCGTCCTTCCTCTCCCGGCCGGACGTTGCGCCGCATGCCCATCGGATCCACATGATCCAGCTTCCGGCAAGAATTGCGGCCATGTCTGCCACGGAGATTCGCGCGCGTCTCGCCCGCGGCGAGTCCGTCGCCGGCCTCGTGCCACCGGAGATCGAGCCCTTGCTGCTCGTCTGATCGCTGCGTCACTTCTCGTTCAAGACCATGCAGGGCCGAGATCACCCTTATCCAACCTTCGCCTGGAATCTCCCTGCACCCTGAATGGCTGAGACCATCTGTTCGATGGACGTCGCCGAACCCTCAAGGGTAACGCGCGCCTCGTTCTTCGTCCGATCGACAGTGATGACTTTCACCCCTGCAAGCCTTTCCAAGGCTTGTCTCACTTCCCTTTCGCATCCCCCTCACGTCATCCCCGTCACGCCGAATCGGATCTGCCTGAATTGCACCATGGGAATCTCCTTTCCGGCCACGCCACTTGATCCGCAGAGCTTCGGGGCGCGGCTACCCAACCAGGACGAGGCGGACGTCCATGACGTTGGTCTTGGTGGGACCGGTCAGGATGAGGTCCCCGAGCTTCTCGAAGAGCGGGTAGGCATCATTGGCATCCAGGGCCTTTCTGGGATCGAGACCCGCGGCGCGCGCTCGCGCGCAAGTCTCCCCGTCAGCGATCGCCCCCGCAGCGTCCGTGGGGCCGTCCGTCCCGTCCGTCCCCGCGCTCAGGATCACCGTCCGCGGCAGCCCCGCGATGTCGAGAGCGGCGGCCAGGACGAACTCCTGGTTGCGCCCGCCCTTACCGGAGCCCCGCAGGGTGACGGTGGTCTCCCCGCCCGAGATGAGGCACGCCGGCGGCGGGAGCGGATTCCCGCTGGTCCGGACCTCGCGGGCCAGGGCGGCGTGCATCCGCGCGATCTCGCGCGTCTCCCCCTCGATGGACGAGGACAGGATCATCGGCGTCAGTCCCAGGGCGCGCGCCTCGAATCGCGCCGCCTGGAGGGCCTGGATGTTGCTGCCGACGATCAGATTGCTCACGCGGGCGAAGAGCGGGTTGTCCGGCTTGGGCGTTTCGGGAACCTCCCCGCGGGCGCCGGCCTCGAGCCGATCCCGGATCGCCGCGGGAATTTCGCCGCGGATCCGGTACCTGTCCAGGATGGACAGGGCGTCGGCATACGTGGTGGGGTCGGGCACCGTGGGGCCGGAGGCGATGGCGTCCAGCGGGTCCCCGACGATGTCGGAAAGGATCAGCGTCACGACCCGCGCGGGCTGGGCCGCCCGGGCGAGCTGGCCCCCCTTGAGCCGGGAGATGTGCTTGCGCACGGTATTCATCTCCCGGATATCCGCCCCGCAGGCGAGGAGGGCTTTGGTGAGGGCCTGTTTCTCCGCCAACGTGATGCCCTCGACGGGCGCGGGGGTGAGTGCGGAGCCGCCGCCCGAGATCAGGACGATCACCAAGTCGTCAAAGCCGAGGCCCCGGACGTGATCCAGGACCAGCTGCCCCCCGGCGATTCCCGCGTCGTCGGGGACGGGGTGGCCGGCCTCGTGGATTCGGACTGTCCGCGTCGGCTGGACGTGGCCGTACTTCGTGACGACAAGGCCCCCACGGATCCGATCGCCGACGATCTCTTCGACGGCGGCGACCATGGGCCCGGCCGCCTTCCCGCATCCCACCACCACGATCTCGCCGACCTTGCCGAGATCGACCGTCTCGCGGCCGATGCGCAGGCGCAAACCCTTTCGGACGAGGTGACGGCGGATCGCCTCTCCGGGATCCACGGCTTGGACCGCGGCGTTGAAGATCCCAAGCGCCGCCTGCCTTAACTCATCAAGTTGCATGACACACCACGACTCTGTTCTACGGAACACGCTGGGAGGCTAGAAGGCTGGGAGGCTTGGAGGCTCAAAACCCACCTCTTGAGCTTCAAACCTGTAAGCCTTCAGCGTCCCAGCTTCCGGGCCTCCTAGCCGGAGCGGGAACCCAGCGGAAACTGCTCCAGCACCGTATAGACCGACCCGCTGGGGCGAAGCTCGCTCTGCATCAGGTCGAAGTGCATCGCCGTGAAGGTCCCGAACTTCTCCGCGCGAAATTCCTCCAGCGCGGCAAGGAGGGCATCCGCGTTCCGTGGCGAGCGCACCCGGCCAAGCGTGAGATGGGCGGTGAACCCCCGCCGTTCCTTTGGAAAACCTACACGGCCCAGCGCGGCCTCGATGCGCCCCGCCAGCTCCGTGAGCGGCTCCGCACCCTCACCCACGCCGACATAGACCACCCGCGGGATCCGGCCGCCGAAACTGCCGACCCCCAACACCTCCATGGAAATGGAGGCGCCGGCCCGGGCCACCTCGTGGAGCGCCGGGCGGATCCGGTCCAGACGCTTCTCTTCGGTCTCGCCCAGGAACTTCAGCGTGACGTGGATGTTCTCAGCCCGGACCCAGCTCACGTCGGCCTGGGCGCGGCGCAGCCGATCCTGCGCGGCCGCCAGCCGCTCTCGGATCTCGGAGGGAAGATTCAGGGCCACGAAGAGACGCATCTCGAACTCATTTCTGATTTCGGATTGCGGATTTCGGATTTGCTCCGAACCGTCCGAAAAATCCGAAATTCGACATTCGAAATCAGCTTTCCGTGATCGGCACCCCCAGCAGGTGGCGGCGAAGCATCTCCAGGGCCATCTGCGCGGCGCGATACTTGATCAGGTCCCGCGCCCCGTGGAGCCGGTACTCGCGCGCCACGTCTCCCCCATCCCACGCCAGCGCGACGCACACCAGGCCCACCGGCTTTTCCGGCGTCCCGCCCGTGGGGCCCGCGATGCCCGTCGTCGCCAGGCCGAAGGTGGTTCCGCTCAGACGCCGGACCCCATCCGCCATGGCCCGGACGACCGGCAGGCTGACGGCACCGGATTCGCGGAGCATCGCCTGCGGGACGCCCAGGATCTGCTCCTTGGCGGCGATGCTGTACGACACGACCCCCCGCTCGAAGTAGTCGGAGCTGCCGGGGATGTCGGTGAGGCGGTTGGCGATGAGACCCCCGGTGCACGACTCGGCCACCGCCAGCGTGGCGTTCCGCTCCCGCAGGAGCTGTCCCACCAGGGCCTCCAGCCTGTCCTCGTCCCGGCCGAAGATGAGGGACCCCAGGCGCTCGCGGATCTTCCCCTCCAGGTCGTCCAGCATCCGGGCGATCTCGGCCGGATCGTCCCCCTTGCACGTCAGGCGGATGTGGATCTCGCCGGCATGGGCGAGGACACCGATGGTCGGGTTCCGCATCTCGCGGAAATAGTCCCCGATGGCCTGGTCCACCTTGGACTCGCTGATCCCGCACGTCTTGAGGACGCGGGACACGATGCGGCTCTTGATGCCGAAGGTCTCCCGGATCCGCGGGATCACCTGCTCGCTGAGCATGGGCTTCATTTCGGCCGGCACGCCGGGCATGCAGGCGATGCAACGCCCGCCGTCCCTCAGGAACAGGCCGGGAGCCGTCCCGTTGGGATTGTGGAGCACTTCGGCTCCTTCGGGGACCATGGCCTGCTTCCGGTTGTTCTCCGACATGGGGATCCGGCGGTGGGCGAACCGTCGCTCGATGTGTGCCAGGAGGGCCGGGTCCAGGTGCAGGGGCCGTCCCAGGACGGTCGCCACGACGTCGCGGGTCAGGTCGTCCTCGGTGGGCCCCAGGCCGCCGGTGGTGATGACGACCTCGGCGCGGCTCAGGGCCTGGCGAAGCGCCGCCTCGATCCGCGCGGGGTTATCCCCCACTGTGGTCTTGTAGAACAGGTCAATGCCCGCCTCGGCCAGCCGCTGCGCAATCCAACTGGCGTTGGTATCCACGATCTGGCCTAAGAGCAGCTCTGTGCCGACCGTGATGATTTCGGTGCCCATTGTCCACCCAGCATAAACGCTGGCAAGCTTGAAAGCGAGCAGGCCGGAAGGCTCAAACCGCTTTGAGCCTGCCAGCGTCCCAGCCGTGATCCGCAGGATCACAGGAAGTCGAAGTTCGCCTTGAGCAGCCACCACATCACCCGCGCCAGAAGACCCGCGGCGACATCGTCGGCCACGATGCCGAACCCGCCCGGCAGCCGTTCCAGCCGGGAGATGGGTGACGGTTTGACCACATCCATGAGGCGGAACAGGAGGAACGCGGCGGTGAAATCGTAGAGGGTCGCGGGCAGGGCGATGGCGGCGACCCACATCCCCGCGATCTCGTCGATGACGACCTGCGGCGGATCCGGGTGGCCCAACTCGGCGGCCATCCGACCTGCGGCCCACACCGCGATGGCGGTCAGCAGGAGGGTCGCCCCGAGATACACCGGCCACGGGAGGTTCGCCAAGGGGTAACAGAGCACCGCGCCCAGCAGGCTCCCCGCTGTCCCCCGGGCGAGCGGGCAGTACCCCACACCGCCACCGGTCGCGACGAGCCGCAGGGCGCCTCCCGCCCTGGAGTCGGCCCGACGCTTGGCCGGACGCGCACGCTTCCCCACGGCTATCCCACCGCCTCGATGATGTCGGCGGCGAGGTCGTGCTCGTAGGCTTCCCGGACCCGCGCGCGCACAAGCGTTCCCGGCGGCTGGATCGGTCCCCGGAGATAGACCGTCCCGTCCACCTCCGGGGCGTGCGCCGCCGTGCGCCCAGACTGAACGCCTGGAAATTCCATCGCCGGGCCGTCCACCATCACGTCCTGGATGCTCCCGAGGAGGGCCTGCCCCTTTTCCTCGGCGATCCGCGCCTGGGCCGCCATCAACCGCGCCCGCCGCGCTTCCGCGGTTCGTCGGGACGCCTTGGGGCCGAGGCGGAACGCCGGTGTTCCTTCTTCGTCCGAGTAGCAGAAGACCCCGACCCGGTCGAAGCGCATCTCTTCCACGAATCTGAGCAGGCGAGAGAACTGCGCTGGCGTCTCGCCGGGGAATCCGGTGATGAAAGACGTGCGGATCGTGATGCCGGGCACGGCCCGCCGGATCCGGTCCAGCAGGCGCCGGAGGCTCCGCTCATCGCCACCGCGCCCCATGGCTTTGAGCATGGCCCCGTCACAGTGCTGGAGCGGCATGTCGAGATAGCGGCAGAGCCGCGGTTCGGATGCCAGGAGTCCGATCAGCTCGGGCCCGATCCGGGTGGGATATAGGTAGTGCAGGCGAATCCACGTGAGCGACGGGATCTCCAAGAGCGCGGGGATCAAGCGGATCAGTCCGTGCCTCTCGCCCAGGTCCCGGCCGTAGTCGGTCGTGTCCTGGGAGATCAGGATGAGTTCCCGCACGCCGTTCTCGGCCAGACGCCGCGCCTCGGCCACGAGGTCCTCCCGTGTCCGCGACTGCATCCGACCGCGAATCCCGGGGATCGCGCAGAAGGTGCAGGTGTGATCGCAGCCCTCGGAGATCTTCAGGTAGGCGATGTGGCCCGGCGTGAGGAGGCGTCGCGGTAGCTCGGCCGTGGTGAGCGCCGTGTACCCGGTGACCCAGGTCCGTCCCGGCGCGGACCGCCCGAGCGTCGCGGACGCGATCTCGGCAATGCGGGGGAACTCCCCCGTGCCCACGAACGCATCCACCTCGGGCAGCAGGGCCGGCAGCTCCTGCCCGTAGCGCTGGGCCAGGCACCCACTCACGACAACCGCCTGGCAGCGGCCGGTCCGCTTCAACTCGGCCGCTTCCAGGACGTTCCGGATGGATTCCTCCTTGGCCTCCTGGATGAAGCTGCACGTATTCACGACCACCAGGTCCGCCCGCTCGGGGGCATCCTCGATCTGGTACCCCGCCGCCGCGAGCTGCCCCAGCATCACCTCGGCGTCCACCTGGTTCTTGGGACAGCCCAGGTTCACGAGGCTCACCGTGAGCGGCCGACCCTTCTTGTCTGTTTTCTCTTCACCCATCTCGGATCGTGTCCTACGCCGCAATCAGGCGATGGCTTCAATGAGAAACCGACAACCGGCAACGGACAACCGGAAATTTCCGTTCAGCGTCCGAATTGGCCAGTTGTCGGTTTCTCATTTGAAAATGCACAAGCGCCCTTCGGCTGCATCTCTTCTGCATCGGGAGCGGCGGAAGAGGGGAGAGTCAAGAGAGGGGCGCCCGTCGGCGCACGATTAGACTGCCGTCCGATTTCGGATCGGTGCCATCTCCAGTCGGTTGCGGCCCTGCGACTTGGCCCGATAGAGGGCCTGGTCGGCGTCATGCACCAGTTCTTCGATCTTGCGCATCGTGGGCGTCAGGGCGGCCACGCCGATGCTCACCGTCAGGTCGCCCTGCGGGTTGGATTCCCTCCCCCGGAAAGCATGGCTGGCGATTGCGCCCCGGGTCCGTTCGGCCTGGATCATTGCCCGCTCCAGGTCGGTTTCCGGGAGGATGATGGCGAATTCTTCCCCTCCGTAGCGGGCCAGGATGTCCACATCCCGGGCGTTCCGGCGCAGCACCTCGGCCGTCTCGCGCAGGGCCTGGTCCCCGGCCAGGTGACCGTAGCGGTCGTTGTACTCTTTGAAGTGGTCCAGGTCGAGCATGAGGAGGGTGAGGGGCCGCCGGTACCGCTGGGCCCGCCGGACCTCGCGCGCCAGCTGGTGGTAGAACTGGCGGTGGTTCGCCAGCCCCGTCAGCTCGTCGGTGATGGCGAGCTGTCGCGTCTCCTCGAAGAGGCGGGCGTTCTCGATGGAGATGGCGGCCTGGCTGGCGAAGGTCGAGAGGAGCTGAATCTCATCGGCGTCGAACTCGTGCCGCTCGGTGAGGTAGAGGTTCATGCATCCCAGGGCGCGGTCCTGCGCGATCAGGGGAATGGCCAGGAAGGATCCATATCCTCGCTCCAGCGCCGTCTGCAACCAGGGGGCGTAGACCATATCGGCCGAGATGTCCGGGATTGCCACCGGGCGCTTCTCCCGCACGGCGATCAGGCTGGGGCTCACGTCCTGGCGCGTTCGGATGGCCTCCACCACTTGGAGCGCTTCGTCGGAGAGATTGTACCCCGCGACCGTGGACAGGGTGCGCCCGTCCGGGCTGAGCAGCATCAGCGACATCGCCTGCGCGTGCAGCAGCGTGGACACCGTCTGGCTGATCCGGGTCAGGATGTCCTGCAAGTTGAACGTCGAGGTCATCGTCTGGCCCAGCTGGTAGAGGGCCTCGAATTCCTTGATCTTGCATCGGCTGTCGGCGTACAGGTATGCGTTCTCCAGGGCCATGGCCACTTGGCGGCCGATGGCCGCCAGCAGGGCCCGCTCCTCGGGCGAGAACGGCTGGCCGGGCCGACCGACCACGCTGAGAACGCCGAGGCCCCGGTCGTGGAACCGGAGCGAGGTCGACGCCAGCGGCCGCGGCGGCTCCTCGTGCGGCATCCCAATCCCCTTGGCTTGCCCGGCGTCGGGCAGGACCAGGGGCTCCTCCAGCTCCAGGGTTCGCCGAGCCCAGGCGGTTCCGGAAGGCAGGCGACGCGCCTCTTCCCCGGGCTCCTCCGGGAGGCCTCGCCAGGCCTGGAGGACCAGTTCGCCGCTTCTGGGGTCGGCCAGGTGCACCAGTCCCACGGACAGCCCGAGGCTCTCCAGGGTGCGCGCCAGGGCGCCCCCCACGATCTCTTCGGGGCTCAGGGTGCGACTGACCGCCAGGGCGACCGCGTTGAGGGCCTGCAACTCCCGGTTCCGGCGGACCAGCTCCTGGCTCATCCCCTGGATGCGAAGCAGGACCTTGATGCGTGCGATCAGCTCCTCGGTGTTGAACGGTTTGGTGATGTAGTCGTCGGCCCCGATCTCCAGGCCCAGGACCATGTCCCGGACCGCATCCCTGGCGGTGAGCATCACCACCGGGATGTGCCGCCACCGCTCATCGGCCTTGAGGCGCCGGCAGACCTCGAAGCCATCCATGCCGGGCATCATCACGTCCAGCAGCACCAGGTCCACCAAATTGGCGCGCAGGCGCGCCAAGGCCTCTTCTCCCGAATGGCTCACCTGGGCGCCGAAGCCGCGAGCCTCCAGCAGGACCTGGATCATGCGCGCGATCCCCTCCTCATCCTCGACGATGAGGATCGTGGAGCGTGGCTCGACCATCACAGCCGGCTTCGCCGACACGCCGATCCTCCCGACACGCTCTTCGCGCCCCTCAGGGCGATGGGGCGTCAGATCCAGCGCGGCCCCATGATACACAAATGACCATGGGGGCCCAAGAAAAAATGGCACCCGGACGGGTGCCACGGCCTCGCCTCGTCCCGCCGGTCATGAGGCAGGGGGTCCCGTGGGGAGGGTGAAGGAGAACGTGCTCCCCTGTCCCACCACACTCTCCACCCAGATCCTCCCGCCGTGCTCCTCCACGATCGCCTTGCAGATCGAGAGGCCCAGCCCGGTTCCCTCGACCCGCTCTCCATCCGGCAGCGGGACCCGGTAGAACCGTTCAAAGACCCGCTCCAGGTGCTCCGGCGGGATGCCCACGCCGGAGTCCCGGATCTCCACCCAGAGATCGGGGCCCTGCTGCCAGGCCGTCACGGTGATCTGGCCGCCGGGGGGGGTGAATTTCAGGGCGTTCCCCAGGAGATTCGTGAACACCTGGTCCATCCTCATCGCGTCGGCCTGCAGCATCGGGAGCCCCTCCGCCGCGTGCAGGGTCAGGGTGGTCTCCCGGTCCTTGGCCAGCCGGCGCAGGCGCTCCATGGCCCCACGCAGGCCCACCACCAGGTCGAAGGGTTCGCGGCGCAGCTCGAACCGGCCGGCCTCGATGCGCGCGAGATCGAGGATGTCGCTCACCATGCGGAAGAGCCGGTCCGTGTTCTTCTGGGCAATCCCCAGGAGTTCCCGGGAGAGCTCGATGCCCACTCCCTCATTTGCCAGCACCTCCATGGAGCCCTTGATCGCGGTGAGGGGCGTGTGCAGGTCGTGGGAGACCATGGCCAGGAACTCCGATCGCATCCGCTCCAGCTGTTGGAGGCGGGCGTTCAGTGCGGACAGCTCTTCGATCTTCCGGGCCAGGTCCGTGATGTCCTGCATGATCATGAAGAATCCGCCCTCGGGGTCCTCGGGCATGGTCCAGGCGAGGGCGATGCGCAACACCCGGTCCCGATACCGGAGGCTCAGGTCTTCCCCGCTCCTTTCTGGGTTGGCCCGGAGACGCTCGATGGCCTCTTGCAGGGTGGCGCGATGGTCGGCCAGGAGGATGTCGGTCACCGGGGTCCCGATCAACTCCAGCTCGGGCCGCCCCAGCATCGCGAGGCCCGCGGGGTTGACGTACAGCACACGCTGACGGCCATCCGCCTCCACCACGCCTTCGCCGATGGCCCGGAGGATGGCTTCCTTGTACCGCTTGATGGCGAGCAGTTCCCTGACCTGTTCGCGCGGGACTGTCTTCTCCAGTCCCAGGATGGATTGCGGCCCCGCAGGCCCTTCCCCCTCCAGCCGCCGGAGGGTCGCCAGGACGTTCCCCCGGAGCTCATCCAGTCGTCCCTTGACCACGTAGGCGTCGGCCCCCATGGCCAGGACCTTCTCCTGATCCTCCACCAGCGTGCCGGAGAGGATGACCACCGGAATATCGCGCAGACGCGGGGTGCCCTTGATGTACCGGCACACCCGGTCCCCGTCGATCTTCGGCATCACGATGTCCAGGACCACGAGGTCGGGCCGGCCCTGGTCCAGGAGCTCCATGGCCTCCATGCCGTCGTAGGCCTTGGTCACCTGGTAGCCCTCCTGGTCGAGGATCTCCGCCAGGAACTCGACGTAGAATTTGTCGTTGTCCACCACCAGGGCGCGTCTGGCCACCGCCACCTCAAATGCGGAATGTGGATTGCGGAATGCGGAATATCCAGGGGGACCGGGCCATTCCGCACTCGGGCACCCTCTGGGTGTTCCGAATTCCGCAATTGGTCAGGACCGGTAGTTGATGAACTGCGTGTGGATCCCCAGCTCCTGCTGTCGGAGGAATTGGATCACCTTCTGCAGCTCGTCCTTGTCCCTCCCGAAGACCCGGACCTGGTCCTCCTGGATCTGCGCCTGGACCTTGAACTTCCCCCCTTTGATCAGCTTCACCAGCTCCCGGGCGTTCTCCGTCGGAATGCCCTGCTGCAGCTCGATCCGCTGCCGCACCCGACCGCCCGCGGCCGGCTCGATCTTGCCGCGCGTGAGGGCCTTGAGCGGCACCTGCCGCTTCACCAGCTTGCCCTCCAGGATCTCCAGCATCTGCTTCAACTTGAATTCATCCTCGGCGCCGAGCAGGAGGGCATGGGCCTCCCTGGCTACCGTGGCGTCGCTTCCCTTGAAGTCGAAGCGCTGCCCGATCTCCCGCATGGTCTGGTGGACGGCGTTGTCCACTTCCTGCAAGTCCACCTTGGAGGCGATGTCGAACGAACACTCGCTGGCCATGTCTCGCCTGCCCTGCCCGCCGCCACCGCGCCAACCGCCCCGAAGGCCGGCCAGCTGCTTCCCGGCCTAGGGCCTGGGCGGGGTGACCACCGTGACGCCCGCCGGGGGCGTGAACTGGAACTGCTGATCGGAAAGGCCCGAATTCAGCTTCAGGCCCGTGAGCGCGATCACCGTCGTGTTGCCGGCGGCATCGAAGACGGTGGTCCTTTCCACCGTGTAGGTCTGGAGGTTCACCTCCAAAAGCATGCGGGCGATGCCGCCTTCCGGGTGTTTGGGCCTGAGGTCCAGGATCATGAAGCTCGTGGCGTCGCGCGTCGCCGCGGTCTCCACCGCGCTGACGGCGAATTCGCGGCGGAGCTGGCAGTCCCCCGCCAGGAAAGACAGGGGCACGCGGGAGGCAAAGGCCTCGCTCACCTCCTGGACGCGCACCTGCTTGTCGATCGGGGAATAATCCCACAGAGTCTTCCCGTCCGTAACGAACAGCCGCGCTTCCGGCTTCTCGTATTTCCACAGGATCTTCCCGGGCCGCTTCAGCAGGAACAGACCGCTTCCCTGCTGCTCAGTGCCCAGGCTGCGGTAGGCGACGATCTGCTTGAACTGTGCCGACAGATCCTGGGTCCTGGCGCATGTCGCCTGGAGCTTGTCCACGACCTCGTCCACGCTCGGCGCGGCCGCGCTGGCGGCCGGCGTGAGGCGTGAAGCGTGAAACGTGAGGAGCGGGACCGCGCAGAGCATCCACGCCGCCACGCGCCACATGGCCTTCCGCACGTCAGGACTCGGCCCGGGAGACCAGGACCTCGCGCGGCCGGGTCCCGTCCATGGCGCCCACGATCCCCTCGCGCTCCATGCGCTCGATCATGCGGGCCGCGCGGTTGAAGCCGACGCGCAGCCGCCGCTGGATCATGGAGATGGACGCCTGCCGGCTCTGAACGACCATTTCCACCGCCTGGCGGTACAGTTCGTCGTCCTCCTCCTCGTCCTCCGGCGGCATGTCCGGCTCGGGCGGCAAGAGCGACCAGACGAACTCCGCGGGCTTCGGCTGGGCCGTGAGAAAGTCCACGACGCGACGGATCTCCACCTCGGTCACGTTGCAGCCGTGGATGCGGATCGGCTTGGAGCTTCCCGGCGGGACGTACAGCATGTCCCCCCTGCCCAGCAGGGCCTCGGCGCCGTTCATGTCCAGGATCGTCCGGGAATCCACCTTGGACGCCACCCGGAAGGAGATGCGCGCCGGAAAATTCGCCTTGATGACGCCGGTGAGGACGTCCACCGAGGGCCGCTGGGTGGCCACGATGAGGTGAATGCCCACGGCCCGCGCCATCTGCGCCAGGCGCATGACGGCATTCTCCACCTCGGCCTGCGCCGTCAGGATGAGGTCCGCCAACTCGTCGATCACCACCACCAGCATGGGGAGGCGCCCCCGGTAGGATCCCTTGGTGAGGTCGTCCTCGACGGGCGGCTCCAGCTCCACCCGCCGGTTGTAGCTCTGCAGGTTGCGCGCCCCGACCTGGGCGAAGAGGCGGTAGCGCTCCTCCATGTGCAGGACGACGCGCTGGAGGCGCTTGGCCGCTTCTCTCGGATCCGAGACCACCCTGTCGGCCAGGTGGGGGATGCCGTTGTACATCGACAGCTCCACCCGCTTCGGATCGATCAGGAGCAACCGGACATCGCGCGGCTCCGCCCGGTAGAGCAGGCTGAGGATCAGGGAGCTGATGCACACGCTCTTGCCCGACCCGGTCTCCCCGGCGATGAGGAGGTGGGGCATCTGCGCCAGGTCGGCCACCATCGGCGCCCCGCCGATCTCCTTCCCCAGGGCCAGGGGCAACTGCAGCGCCTCGTTGCCGAACTCCTTCGCCGCCAGGACCTCCCGCAGGTGAACCGTGGCCCGGTGCTGGTTCGGGATCTCCACCCCCACGGCGGCCTTGCCGGGGATCGGCGCGACCACCCGGACGCTCAGGGCCTTCAGCCCCAGGGCCAGATCGTCCGCCAGGGCCACGATCCGGTTGATCTTGATCCCCGGGCCCGGCTCGAGCTCGTAGCTCGTGATGACCGGGCCGGGATTCACGGCCGTGACACGACCCTCCACGCCGAACTCCAGAAGCTTCTTCTCCAGGATCTGGGAATTCTGCGCCATCTCCTCCTGGCTGGAACCGCCGCGCTCGGCCGGAGGGGCGTCCAGGAGCTTCAACGAGGGATGGGCATACCCCCGCGTCCCGCTTGCGAATGGGAACGCCTGCTGGCCCCTTCCCTCCTTGGCCAGCTTGGCCGCCTTGGGTGGGGCGCCAGAGTCAGCTCCGGGCGCGGGTGCCTCCGCCGGAAGGGCTGCCGTTCCGGCCGGCGCCGGCCCAGCCACTTCGGTAACGGGGGGCGCCGGTGCCGCGACCTTGGCTGGCGCCGGCCTGGCGCGCCGGGCCCGCCAGGCGGTCAGCGCCGCCTGAACCCGGGTCCGGATTCCGGTGAAGCCTGACGCCGGCAGCGCGAGGAACGAGAGGAGCGGCCGCTGCGAGAGGCAAATGATGGCGAGGCCCAGGCCGGCTAGGGCCAGGACGCCCATCCCGAACTTCCCCAGCGAGAAGAGGAGCCAACGGAACAGCTCATCCCCCAGGAACCCGCCCGGGCGCTCCACGCGCCCGCCCGGCAGGAGGCCCACCTGGTGGAGGACGCTGGCCAGCAGGCTGAGCGATGAGGCAAGCAGAACCAGGCCCGCAGCGCGGCGCACGGGATGGGCCAGGCGGCGGCCCCCGACCCACGTCCATCCCCAAAGGAAGAAGACCGGCGGGACGAGCAGCGCCGACAGCCCCAGGATCCCGAGCAGGTCCCCGGCCGCTTCCGCCCCCACCCTCCCCACGGCGTTATGCATTTGCCGATCGACAGCGCTCTCGCTGGCGTAATTGAAGAAGGAGGGATCCCGGGGATCGAACGTCGCCAGGCTGACGAAGGCCAGGATGGCGGCCGCCATGGCCAGAACGCCGATGGCCTCCCGCGTCTTGTCATGGCGGAAGAAGGCCGCCACAAGCTTCAGCCACTCGCTGGGTCTGGTCAGATCCGGTGCCACGCCTGCCTCCCACCCCCGCGGCGGTTTGCAGATTTTATAGCGTGCATCTGGCCAATCTCCAAGCTCTTTCTTCAGGTGAAACGGAAAACGTGATACGCGCGATGCCTTCGAGCGCTAGAGTCCCCTTCCCCTCCTCACGTTTCACGTTTCACGTTTCACGTTTCACCTTTCACGTTCCACGCCCCCCGTTTCACGGCGCCCGGCGCCCGGCGCTACACCTCGATGATCACCGGCAAGATCATCGGGCGTCGGTCCATCGTCTTCTGCAGGAACTTCCGGAGCACCGATCGGATCCGCTGCTTGACCAGGGTCCAGTCGGTCTTCTCTTCAACGCTGCATCCGTCCAGGACTGTGAGGATCAGCCCCCGCGCCTGTTCGAACAAGGCATCATCCTCTGGCAGGTGGGCGAACCCCCGGGAGACGATGTCCGGCCCCGCCACCACGGTCCCCGCCTTGTCGAACCCGATGACCACGACGACCATGCCGTCCTGGGCGAGGTGCTGCCGGTCCCGCAGGACGGTGTCGCCCACGTCCCCCACGCCCTTGCCGTCCACGAAGACCCGGCCCGCCGGGACCTTGCGGACCACCCTTCCCCCCGACGGCGTCACTTCCAGCACTTCCCCATTCTCCAGGAGGAAGATATGGTCTTCCGGGATGCCGACCCGCCGCGCCAGTTGGGCGTGGTAGTAGAGGTGCCGGTACTCCCCGTGCACCGGCACGAAGAAACGGGGGCGCGTCAGGTTGAACATCAGCTTCAGCTCCTCCTGGCTGGGATGGCCCGAGACGTGGACGCCGGGGAAAACGTCCTCCGTGATCACGTGGGCCCCCCGCCGGAAGAGATGGTTGACGGTGCGGGCGATGGATTTCTCGTTGCCCGGGATCACTCGCGCCGAGAAGATCACCGTGTCCCCGGGCAGGATCTCGATCTGTTTGTGCTCTCCCACCGCCATCCGGGCGACGGCGGAGAGGGGCTCCCCCTGAGAGCCCGTGGTGATGATCACACCCTGATCCGGAGGGAAGCGCTTCAGGTCGTCCAGGCGGACCAGCGTGCGCTCGGGGACCCGGAGGTACCCCAGCTCCGCCGCGATCCGGGTGTTGGCCGCCATGCTCTTGCCGTTCACCGCGACCTTCTTGCCCAGGCGGGCGGCCACGTCCAGGATCTGCTGGATCCGGTGGATATGGCTGGCAAAGCAAGCCACGATGATCCGGCGCGGCGCGGTCCGGAAAATCGACTCGAATGTCTGCCCGATGGCGGATTCCGACGGGGTGAAGCCCTCCCGGGTGGCATTGGTGCTGTCGGAGAGGAGGAGCAGCACCCCCTGCTCGCCCAGCTGGGCGAACCTCCGGAAGTCGGTCAGTTCCCCGTCCACCGGCGTCTGGTCAAACTTGAAATCGCCGCTGTGGAGGACCAAGCCGGCCGGCGTATGCGCCGCGACTGCCACGCCGTCGGGGATGCTGTGACTGACCCGGATGAACTCCAGCGAGAGGCCTCCCAGGCGCAGGGTTTCGCCGGCCCGGATGCGGCGGAGGTCGGCTGTCTGGTCCAGGTCGAACTCGCGGAGCTTCTCCTGGACCAGTCCGAGGGCCAGCGGGGTGCCGTACACGGGGAGGGGAAGCTGGGAGAGGAGGAACGGAAGGCTGCCGGTGTGATCTTCGTGACCGTGGGTGAGGACGACGCCACGGACCTTCTGCCGCTGCTCCAGCAGGTAGGTCACCTCGGGGAGCACCAGGTCGATTCCCAGCATCTCTTCCTCTGGGAACATGAGCCCGGCGTCAATGACCAGAAGATCCTCCTCTGTCTCGAGGAGGGTCATGTTCATCCCGATCTCGCCCAGGCCGCCCAGGGGAATGATGCGCACCCACGGCTCACTGTGGCTCAAAACGGATAAGCTCCTCCTTCAACTCGGCAATTGGACAACCCGGCAACTTGGCAATCCGGTTGTTCCCAGTTGCCGGGTACCCCCTGGATTTGCCTGATCACCAGGTCGCCTGATTGCCTGGTTGCCAGTTCGTCAGGCCCGGGCCGCCACGCGCCGCTCGCTCGCCGCGGGGGCGGCCCGGCGCGCCGGGGCGCGCTTGGCCAGCGCCACCTTCAGCACATCATCCATGTTGTCCACGTAGACAAACTGCATCCCGCGTCGGACGTTGGCGGGCAACTCCTTCACGTCCTTGTCGTTCTTGCTCGGCACGATGACCGTCTTGACGCCCATCCGGCGGGCCGCCAGCGCCTTCTCCTTCAGGCCGCCGATGGGGAGCACCTTCCCCCGCAGGGTGATCTCTCCGGTCATGGCCACGTCCCGCCGCACCGGCGTCCGCGTCAAGGCGGAGATCAGCGCGGTGGCCATGGTGATCCCGGCCGAAGGCCCGTCCTTGGGGATGGCCCCGGCCGGCACGTGGATGTGGACATCGTGCTTGGCGAAGGTCTCTTCCTTGATCCCCAGGCTGATGCCCCGCGACCGGGCGTAGCTCAGGGCGGCCTGGGCCGACTCCTTCATGACGTCCCCCAGGTGGCCGGTGAGCGAGAGGCTCCCCTTGCCCCGCATCATGGTGCACTCGATGTACAGGATGTCGCCTCCGGTCTGGGTCCAGGCCAATCCGGTCGCCACGCCCACCTCGTCCTTTTCCTGCTCCGGCTCCGGCAGGTACTTGGGCGCCCCCAGGTAGCG
>Ga0315282_10001033_pt1 | contig 53644 bp, 34 predicted proteins | sample YL17G07_20_MG_FD_203693 | JGI IMG/M metagenome (GOLD analysis project Ga0315282, IMG submission 203693) | Sediment microbial communities from Yellowstone Lake, YNP, Wyoming, USA - YL17G07_20 | ecosystem: Environmental > Aquatic > Freshwater > Lake > Sediment | place: USA: Wyoming | collected...
AGAAATTGCCCAGGATGAGGCCCAGCCACCTGGTCCAGACCACCTGGTAGATGAGCGAGCACAATCCGGAAAGCGTGAAGAGGCTGAGGACGGCTTGAGTCGTGGCCCGGTCGCCAGGGGATTTCATCGGGAGGTGGTTACTGCCCGTATGAATCGGCCGGGGTTTCCGGCGCGTGGTTTTCCGACAGGGGGGGGCGTCCCGCCCGGACTTCCCGGAGCTTCTTCAGCGCCTCGGCGTTGCTTGGCTGCCTCTTGAGGAGCGCCAGGAGGGTTTTCTCCGCCTCCTCCTTCCGGCTCAGCAGGTCCCACTGGATGTAGGCGGTTTTGAGCATGAGGCCGGCGGAAGATGGGTCGAGGTAAGCGGCGCGCCGGTATTCCGTCATTGCCCTCACGAGGTTTCCGCGCTCCAGGAACATTTCCCCCAGCTCGGCTCGGACCCGGGGGGACTCCCGGACGAGCGGGACGGGCTCGAGCGGCCCGTACAGCTGCATGCGGATGCACAGGTCGGAAAGGGCGGCGCGGACGTACCGGACGCGCGGCGTGGTGAACTCGAAATAGGGGTTGTCGTCCGTGCAAATCCTCGCGCCCCGGGAGAAGCGTTCCACGTCGCCCGGCCCCCACAGCATGAAGCCGAGCATCTTTATGGGCGGCGAGACTTCGACTCGGCGCAGGTCGCCGGCCAGCTCCTTCGTGCCCAGCCTCTTCTTCCACCCCGCGAAGTCGATGGCAAAGTCCTCCGGTTTAGCCAGCAGGAAGCCGTCGCCGTTTTCGTGCATCCAGAAAATCGCGTGCGGAAAGACCGAGATGAAGGTCGCCAGCATGCCCCTAAGGTCCTCGGGGCCGACCTGGTAGTAGTGGAAGAACTGGACGAAGGCGCCTCCCGGGTTAAGGTGGGCCCTGACGAGGCGGTAAAAATCGTCGGTATAGAGGTTGACCATGCCTGACAGGAAAATGTTCGAAACTTCCGAGGCGATGATGTCGTAGCTTTCCCGGGTGGTCACGAGGTGGTGGCGCGCGTCATCGATGACGATATTCACGCGCCGGTTGTTCATCACGTTTTGGTTGTAGTCCCGGAATATTTGGGCCACGTCCAGGAGCGCCTCCTCTATCTCGACGACGGTTATCTTCTGCAGCCCCGGATAGAGGGTCAGGCTTCCGGCGGTGGTCCCGGACCCCAGCCCGATGACCAGGGCGTTCCTGGCGGCCGGATTCGTGAGGGCCGTGAGGTGGGCGGGAAGGATTTGCGTCAGGACGTCGGAAACGAGCTGGGAGCCGTCGGTCTTGCCGTTTATGACGAAGGCCATTATGCCGCCATATCCGATGCGGACGGCGACATGTCCCGTCATGCTGTCGCGCTCATACAGGATCTTTCCCATTGAACGGGCCCTTTCGGCGGGGTCGTTGCCGACCAGGCCGGCGCCCGGCTTGAACAGGACCGGGCGGTTGTACATCCCCGAATTCGTGGTGTCTGGATTGGGGGGGGGAAGAAGGAAGAAGGCCAGCGCCACAAGCGCCGCCGCGGCCGGGGGCGCGGCCAGACGCAGGCGGGGGAGGGCGGTCGCGGCGGCGGAGGCGGAAACCAGGAGCGCCAGCCCGCCCAGCCCAAGGAGCGTGCGGAAAAGTCCCAGCGCCGGAAGCACGATGAGCCCGGTGGCCAGCGCACCCGCGACGCCGCCGACGGTATTCGCGGCGAAGAGGCGGCCGATGGAGGAAGGGCCGGGGAAGCGCAGCGCCGAAGCCAGCGCGGGCAGGGAGTATCCGGATGCGGTCGTAAGCGCCAGCAGGAGCGCCGTCACCACCATGAAATTGAAAAGCGTGACCGTCCCGAACGGGATGGGCAGCCACCACACCCGCACGAGCAGGGGCGGCAGGATGTCCCAGAAGGGGGTGGTCAGCGAGAAAAGCCACGCGACCGCCAGCGCGGCCGCGCAGGCCAGGAGCGCCTCCTGCGGGCCCTGGGGGGGGCGCCTCTTCAGGAGCGCCGCGCCCAGGGCGATCCCCAGCAGGAACGCGGAAAGGATGACGGCGAACCCGTAGACCGAGCCGCCCGTCACGGTCAGGATGAAGAGGCGCGTCAGCGCAATCTCGAAGGCCAGCGCGACGAACCCCGACGCCATCGCCAGCACATAGGGAATCCAGTCCGGCCAGCCCGGGGGCTCCGTTCCCCCGTTCCCCCCCGTTTCCCCCTGCGCGGGAGCCCCCTCCTCCCCGGAGAAGGATTCCGCAATCCGCCACGCCGCCGCCGCGATGGCGAGGTTGAGCGCGGCCGTCGCCCACACCGTGAGCCGGAGCCCCAGCGCGGGCATCAGGACGAAGGCGGCCAGGAGGGGGCCCAGCGCCCCGCCCAGGGTGTTCAGCGAGTAGAGCGGGCCCAGCGCGCCCGGCGCGGAGGCCGAAAGCGCCCTCACCAGCGCCGGGAGCGTGGCTCCCATCAGGATGGTGGGGGGCAGGAGGAGCCCGGCGCAGACGAGCGCCCGCAGGATTGGCGCCGGCGAGATTGCCGCAAGTCCGGGGTAGATGGCCGAGGATGCTGCGAACAGGACGGGGGAGAGGGAGGCCAGCGCGGCGAGGCCGCACTCGAGGGCGGCATAGAGGAGGATGGCGCGGCGAGCGGACAGGCGGGAAGAGAACCTGCCCGAGAGCGCGTTCCCCAGCGCCAGCCCGGCCATGAATACGGCCACGGTGGTGGCGACGGCGGTGGAGAAATTGCCCAGGATGAGGCCCAGCCACCTGGTCCAGACCACCTGGTAGATGAGCGAGCACAATCCGGAAAGCGTGAAGAGGCTGAGGACGGCCCGGGCGGCGAGCTTTTCGCGAAGTGGAATCATCCCCGTGGGATTACTGGCTGTATGACTCGGCCGGGCTTTCCGGTCCGGGGACCGCGGTCAGGGGGGGGCGTCCCGCCCGGACTTCCCGGAGCTTCTTCAGCGCCTCGGCGTTGCTTGGCTGCCTCTTGAGGAGGATAAGGAGCGTTTCTTCGGCTTCCTCCTTCAGGCTCAGCAGGTCCCACTGGATGTAGGCGATCTTGAGTGCCAGCCCGATGGAGGAGGGGTCGAGCGCGATGGCGCGCCGGTATTCCGCGAAGGCCCTGGCGAGGCTTCCGCGCTCCAGGAACATTTCCCCGAGACCGGCGCGGATGCGCGAGGACTCCCGGACCAGCGGGAGGGGGTCAAGCGGCCCGTACAGCTGCATGCGGATGCGCAGGTCCGATACGTCGGAGGGGATGTAACGGATGCGCGGCGTGGTGAACTCGAAATAGGGGTTGTCGTCCGTGCACACCTTCGCGCCCCTGGCGTAGCGCTCCACGTCGGCCGGCCCCCACAGGGCGAAGCCGAGCAGCCCGATGGGCGGCGATATCCCGACCCGCCGCAGGTCGCCGGTCAGCTCGGGAGCGTCCAGACGCCTTTTCCACCCGTCATAGTCGACGGCGAAATCCTCCTGTTTCGCGAGCAGGAAGCCGTCCCCGTATTCGTGCACCCAAAACATCACGTGCGGGAAGACGGCGAGGTAGGTAGCCATCATGCCCCTCAGGTCCTCGGGGCGGACCCGGTAGTAGTGGACCCACTGGAGGAACACCCCGCCCGGGTTCAGGTGGGACCTGACCATCCGGTAGAACTCGGCGGTGAAGAGGTTCGTCATCCCTGACACGAAAAGGTTGGATGGTTCGGAGACGATGAGGTCGTATTTCGATGAATCGGTGAGAAGGTAGTGGCGGGCGTCGTCCAGGTGGATGGTGACACGGGGGTTCCGGATGGCGTTGTAGTTGTGGTCGTGGAATATCTCCGCCACCTCAATCTGCGCGGGCTCTATCTCGGCCACGTGTATCTCGGTGATGGAGCGGTGGAGGGTCAGGCATCCCGTGGTGGTGCCCGTTCCCAGCCCGATTACCAGCGCCCGCTTGGGGTCGGGGTGGGTCAGCGCCGCGAGGTGGCCCATGAATATCTGGGTATACATGTCGACGCGGTTGGTGGACCCGTCGGGCTTGCCGTTCACGATGAAGGACATTTCCATGGGGGAGACGGCCCGGACCGTTATGCGCGCCGTCAGGCTGTCCTTTTCGTAGATTATCCTGCCCAGCTTATGGGCGGCGTCCACGGGGTTGGCGCCGCTGCTACCCGGGGCGCCGGGCCGGAACCCGTGGGGCCGGTTGTACATCCCCGCGTTCAGTATGGATTCGTCCGGCTTCGGCAGGAAGAAGGGCAGGGCGAGCAGGAATGGCGCCGCGACCAGCGCCGGTATGCGCCAGCGCGGCGAAGCCAGCGCCGCCGCCGCGACCGCCACGGCCAGCGCCACGGCTCCCGTGATGAGCAGGGCCGTGTTAAGCCCCTGGAACGGCAGGAGGATGAACCCGGCGGTGAGCGAACCGAAGACGCCCCCGACCGTGTTCGCGGCGAACAGCCGGCCGATGGAGGCGGGGCCGGGGCGGCGCAGGGCGGCGGCCAGCGCGGGAAGCGCGTATCCGGAGGACGTGGTCAGCACGAGCAGGAGGGCGACGACCACCACGAAGTTGAAAATTGTCACCACCCCGAACGGGATGGGCGTCCACCAGACGCGGACCAGGAGGGGGGGAAGCATGTCCCAGAACGGTGTCGTAATGGAAAAAAGCCAGGCCACCCCCTCGGCGGCGGCGAAAGCCAGCAGGGCCCCGGCGGCGTTCCTGGGCGGGAACTTCCGGAGGAGCGCCGCGCCGAGGGCGAGGCCCAGCAGGAACGAGGAAAGGATGATGGCGAACCCGTAGACCGAGCCTCCCGTGATGGTAAGCACGAAAAGCCTCGTCAGGCCGATTTCGAAGGAGAGCGCGACGAATCCGGAGGCGGCCGCGAGTGCGAAGGGGACGGATACGGGCCAGCCTGCCCCGTCATCCTGCGCAAGCGGACCGTCCCGTTCGCTTCCCGCCCCGTCCGCCCCGGCGGCGGTGAGTTTCCGGGCGACCAGCGCCACGGCGAGGTTCAGGGCGGCGGCCGTCCACACCGTCAGCGTGAGCCCCAGCGCCGGCATCAGCAGGAACGCGGCCAGGAGCGGTCCGAGCGCCCCGCCCAGGGTGTTCAGGGCGTAGAGCGGGCCCAGCGCCCTCGGCGCGGAGGCCGAAAGCGCCCGCACCAGCGCCGGGAGCGTGGCGCCCATCAGGATGGTGGGCGGGAGGATGAGCGCGGCGCAGACGAGCGCCCGGAGCGCGGGGAGCGAGGAGATGGCCGCGAGCGCGGGGTAGAGCGCGGAGGAGGTCGCGAAAAACAGGGGGGAGAGCGCGGCGAGGAGGGCCAGGCCGCCCTCGAGGTAGGCGTAGAGGCCGAGCGCGCGGCGCGGCCCCAGCCTGGAGGAATATTTTCCGGAGAGCATGTTCCCCAGCGCCAGGCCGGCCATGAAGATGGCGACGACGGTGGCGGTGGCGGTGGCGAAGTTCCCGAGGATGAGCCCGAGCCAGCGCGTCCACACGAGCTGGTAGATGAGCGCGCACATGCCCGAAGCGGTGAACAGTCCGAGGACTATGCGAATGGTTTGAGGATTCATTCCAGTGAAAAGCCCATGGTGGGGAGCCAGGAACGGCAATCTGTTGGACTTTCGCCGGCCCCCTCACCCTCTCCGGCAGGGCACTCCCTCTCCCGCGTAATGCGGGAGAGGGAGCCCCGGCCAGAAAGGGTGAGGGAATTGGAGCGGATTGAGGGTTGTGTCCCCGACCTGCCGGCGACCATCTCAAGTTTGTTATGAACCCGATTGTTCATCTTCAACCCAGCGGTTCCAGTCGGGCGAGCCGGGCCAGGAAGGTCTTGCGCCCCCAGCGGGGAAAGGAGACGGTCACGTTAAGGTCATCTCCGGCACCGGACAATTGTATCACCGTGCCCGGACCGAACCTTGGATGGCGGACGCGGGTTCCCGGCCGGGGATGGGCGTCGCCTCCGCCGTCGTCGACCGGCTCCCTCGTTTCCCCGGGTCCGCCGGAGTCCGGCCGGACCGCGTGGACGCCCGTCCCCTCCAGGTCCAGCGGCAGGGGAAGGGAGAGCGGCGATTCAACCTCCGCCAGGAGCGCGGGAGGCAGTTCGGACAGGAAGCGCGAAGGGAGGCACCAGGAGAAGCGGTCGCGCGTCCTCCGACCCCGCGCGGCCGCGAGCGTCACGGTTTCCTTCGCGCGCGTGAGTCCCACGTAGAACAGCCGCCGCTCCTCCTCCAGTTCGTCCTCGTCGGCAATCGAGGAGGCATGCGGCAGGAGCCCCTCCTCCAGGCCGCAAACGATTACGTGGGGGAACTCCAGCCCCTTGGCGTTGTGCAGGGTCATCAGCACGGTTCCCGGCTCGGCGCCCTTCCATGCGTCGATGTCCGCGAGCAGGGCGGCGTGCTCCATGAATTCCTCCAGGGAGGAGCCGGACTCCTCGGAGGAGCGGGCGGCGCTCAGGAGCTCCCGCACGTTGCCCATGCGGTCTTCCGCCTCGCCGCGCTCGCCCCGCGCCAGCCAATCCGCGTATCCGGACTCCCGGGAAGCAAGGGCGAGCGCTTCCGACCAGCCCCGTTCGGCCGCCTCGGCTTCCAGGCGCCGCATGAGCCCGAGGAATCCCTGCACGGCGGGGCGGGAGCGGGCCGGGACGAGGGCCAGCGCCTCCGGGGTCGCGGCGGCCGCGAGAACGGGCTGTCCCGAGACCGCCGCGGCGCCGGCGAGGCGGGCGAGGGAGGTTTCCCCGATGCCCCGGGGGGGCGCGGAGGCCGCGCGCGCGAACGCCACGGTGTCCGCCGGGTTCACGAGGAGCCGCAGGTAGGAGAGCATGTCCTTCACCTCGCGCCGGGCGTAGAATTTCATCCCGCCCACGACCGTATACGGGATGCGGGCGTGGACGAAGGCCTCCTCGAGCGCGCGGGACTGCGCGTTCGTGCGGTAGAGGACGGCGAAGTCGGAGGGACGGGCTCCCTCCTCCATCAGGCGCATGACCGCGCCCGCGGCGAACCTGGCCTCCGAGTCCTGGTCCATGGCCAGGTGGAAGGCCAGGGGCCGTCCCCGCGGTCCCTCGGCCCAGAGCTTCTTGGGCTTGCGTTTCCTGTTGTGGGAAATGAGTTCCGAGGCCGCCGAGAGGATGGCGGGGGTCGAGCGGTAGTTCCGCTCGAGGGTGACGACGCGGGCGTCGGGGAAATCGCGCTCGAACTCCAGGATGTTGCGGATGTCGGCGCCACGCCAGCGGTAGATGGACTGGTCGGGGTCGCCCACGCAGGTGACATTGCGCCGCGGGCCCGCCAGCGCCTTGAGCATGGCGTATTGCGCGGGCGAGGTGTCCTGGTATTCGTCGACCAGGATATGGCGGACCTTATCGTGGAAGCGTTCGGCCAGTCCGGGGTGCTCCGTGAAAAGGCGGACGGGAAGCGTGATGAGGTCGTCGAAATCCGCCGCCGCCGCGCGCGCCTTTCCTTCCTCGTATCCGTCGAATACGTCCGCAACCAGCCCGTCGAGGGGGCCCGCCGCCCGCTCGCGGAACCCGGCAGGGCCGAGCCCCGAGGATTTGGCCGCTGAAATCCGCGACCAAGCCGCCTCCGCGGCGATGTCTCCGGAACGCCCCAGCGCGGCGAGGGAAGCCTTGACCAGGACCAGCGAGTCGTCCTCGTCGAGGATGGAGAAGCCGCGGGGGAGGCCCAGCGCGTCCCCGTGCTCGCGGAGGAGGCGGGCGCCCAGCGCGTGGAAGGTGTGGAGCATGACCCGGGAGGCGGCCCCTCCGGCCAGGATGTCCACCCTCCGCCGCATCTCTTCCGCCGCCTTGTTGGTGAAGGTAACGCCAGCGATGCGCCAGGGTTCCACGCCCCGCGACATCAGGTGGGCGATGCGGTGGGTAAGCACGCGGGTCTTCCCGGAGCCCGCTCCGGCCAGCACGAGGAGCGGCCCGTCGGGCGCGGTGACCGCTTCCGCCTGTTCTGGGTTCAGCTCCTCCAAGGCCTGTTCATCCATCATGGCCGCATTTCCTTGCACGGGTTCGTGGTCGGCCTTCTCCGACACGCGGCCGGCAGGAGCCGGCGCGAGGACGAACGCCGGGCCCACCGTGCCCGGCTCGCTCCGCTGCCGGTCGGCCGCGAGCACGCGGCCCGCAAACTACCGCACTCGTCTCGGAAACCTTGCAAAGCAAGGTTTCCTCGACACCATGGCCGCGCGTTCTCCGTCGCTGGCACCGAGGACGGTGTAGCGACTCCGAAGCGACCGGCAGAGGGTCGTCGAAGGCCGCCCCCAATCCCTGCTGGTGATCTCAAGTTCATAAGCCTGTGGCCGAATAATCATAGAGCACGCCGGGTTATATCTCATTTTTCCCGGGAAGGCCGGTAAAAGGCGGGGCAAAAAATCAATGACAAGCCGGGGGAAAGGTGCTAAAAATTCAGGGGGGAGGGTGAAGGCTGGCTTTTCGGGCGGTGCTGGCGGATGTGAGGCGGTTTCGCCTCACCGGGGGGGTTCCATCGCCCCGGTTCCACCCCGGAATCCCCTGTATTTGGCCCGAAAAAGCGGCATGGAAAGTGCAGTTATAATTTAGGAGGAACTTGAACATACATAAAAGGACGGTACGCTCGCTGGTTCTCGCGGCCGTGCTGGCGGCCTCGCTGTCCGGGCCGGCAGTCGCCCTTACGCTCACCACCACCGGTTCGGTGGCCGACCAAATCATGCTGGAGAAGGGGCCGCCGGGGGGCCCCTATGCCAAGTTCGACCCCTGCACCGCCAAGGTCTTCATCGGGGAGGAGATATTCCTGTCGGTCACCCTCATGAATAATTCCGGGTTGCAGGATTACCTCGCCGTCGGAGGAACGGGAGTCGCCCCGGGAATCGGCGACCCGGGCATGGGTTGCATACCGCCCTCCGTGACTGGATGCCTGAGGAACACCGGGACGAAGTGCCTTGCGCACCAGGTCACGGACATCAACGGGTATTACTTTGTGTATCCAGACATTCCCCAACAGAAAAAATTCAATATAAACGAGCCGCTCTCACCCCTGAACCTGCTCGCAGCGGAGGACGCCCCGTTTACGCGCACCCTTAACGAGAAAGTTCCGGTCCGCTGGAAATACGAGGCTATGAAGGTCTATTGCGTGAATATGAACATTGCCGCACGAACCAACTATGACCCGGATTGCCTGGCGGGGCAGTGTTTGTTTTTCCCTGCCGCCGCCCAGGAAGGGTCTACTCCGCTTGTAAGCATATGTATAAACCCGCAGCCGTCCAATACGAACCTCACTGACATCCTCCCGTGTCCAATCTGCATAATTTCCCCCCTGGATGCGAGCGCGGCTTCGTATGTCCCCGCCTCGGTGGGGGTGCGGCCTCCCGGCCGGGCCTTCATCGGCGACTGGGTCAGGCTGGACATCACGGTGACCAATTCCGGCGTTACGGACATTTCGCTGACTCCGGACAAGGTCTGCGTCGTCATGACGCCGCCGCAGGCCCCGTCGGGCGGTTCCCAGTTGTGCGCCTCCGGATGGGACGACCCGGCCGCGTGTCCGAGCGGCATCAGCCCATACGAGGCGTCCTGGCCGGTCCTGGTCACGAAGAGCGGCGGCGCCCACACGTTTTCCTGGACTTTCTCCGCCACCGGCGGGAACTATTGCGTAAAATGCTCGGCGGGCACCGGCTCGCTGTTCTTCGACGCCGACATCAAGGGAACACCCGCCGAGTCGGCCACCCTCGTCGTGGGGCCGGCGCCCATTACGATAAGCGTCTCCATGTGGGTGGACCCGGACGCCGGCGGGGCGCTCGTCCCCGTCCCGCTGGGAACCGTCCTGGGCGACCCCACGACGGCCGCCAACCTTTACTACATGTCGCCCGAACGCGCCCAGGCGCGGATTACCATCCGCAACACCAGCCCGTATCCCATGGACCTTCACCCGGAGTCCTACGTCCAGGACCAGTACGGCGTCCCGCGGTACCTGATAACGTCCGGGCCGTCCGGGGTTGTCAACCTTCCCGGCTTCGGGACGCGAACCTTTACGTGGGAGTTTGCGCCGGACCCCGCCTACCTGGGCGATTGCCAGGCGGACTCCTACGCCCTGACTTTCAGTTTCTACGAGCGCGGGGTGCAGACTGACCAGCTGGTGGCGCTCTACAGGCATCCGTTCTCGCCGGCATCCCGGTGCCCCATAAACACCGGGTATTCCGCCAAGCCCATAACATTCCTCGTCCCCGACAACGCGCTGTTCGGCATACCGCTTCCCGTGGTTCTCAACATGCGCAACAATGACAACCGCGTCGTCCGTATGGCGCCTCCTGCGATGGCCACCGTTTTCATCGTTTCCGATACCCTCTGGTCATTCGGCGCGCTCACTGTCACCCTCCTTAGCGGTCCGGTCCCGGCCAGTGACCTGCCCTTGAATTGGAATGTGGGGGAAACGAAGAGCTTCACCTGGACATACTCCACGACGGCGGAGGCGGTGTGGACATACACCTCAACGGGGGTTCCCGCCAACGCCTGCTGGGAGGCCGGACTGCAATGGCCTTCGGGGGCGTCTTGCGTCGCGGCCGGCTCGGAGCAATACCCGCGGTGCGAGGATCCGGCCATGCCCCCGCGCACGGAATGGCGGGGATGCCTGAACGCGATTCCGGAACCGCAGGTTTACATCGAGCACTTCTGGCACACGGCGCCGGGGACCGTGGCGGCGACCGACCAGGACATCCCGGTCGAGATGTGCCTCGTGAACAAGAGTTACACGCAGACCGTCACCATCAACTCGTTCTGCGGCGGCTCCATCGAAGGGACCCCGCCCGGCATCCTCGCCGGTCCCTTTAATACAATCGAGCCGCTTCCGCATGTCATCCTTCCAAGCACCCCCGCCGTGAGTTCATCGGCCTATTTCCATTGGAATGTCCGGGCGGGCGACTGCGGTTCCGGGGCGCTCCTGGGATGTTTCTGGCAGGGGGGGCCGGGGCTCCATATGGTGAGGGGAAATCCCAGCGTCGACCTCCCGGGGATGACCTCCAACACCTTCAATTCCACCATCCCGATAAACTTCTACCTTCCGGGGGGTGACGACGTCCGCGTCTTCACGGACAAGTCGGAGTATTCCGGCGGGCAGACCATCACCGTAACCCTGACCGTCACCAACCAGGGGCAGAATGACGCCATCAACTTCAGCCGGACGCTCACCGCCATCTTCAATCCGCCCGGTTCCGGGGTCTTCATAAGCCAGACGCCCGTGACGGCGCTGGGCACGCTGGCCGGGACGGGTATCTGCCAGGTGGCCCCTCCCTATGCCGGCCAGACCGAAATGGTCGTCTACACCTTTTCGGCCACGGGCGAGGGGACCTTTTGTTTCCAGGGTGCGGTGTTTGGGACGGACAATATTTCGCTCATCACCAAGACCAGGACCGGCAACCAGGTCTGCGGACGCATCGCCAAGCCGTCCATCCTTGTGATAACCGCCGCCGCGACTCCGCTGGTGACGATGACGCGCACCTGCCCGGGGTGCGCGCCGTTCTCGGACTGTCCCACCAAGGGCCAGAACTGCATAACGGTCACCATGACCGCCCACAACAAGGGACAGATAACGCTCATCGACGCCCTGCCGGTCCACGACGTCGACGTGGTCTCGTGCGCCGGCGTCACCTGCCCGGGAACCCGCACTTACACCGGTTCGGCCGACCAGGGCGGCGCCTCCCCCAATGTGGACATCCCGGGGACCCTCGGGGAGGGCGATACCGCGACCTACACCTGGACTTTCACCCCGACCGGACTCGGGTGCGTCCGGTTCTTCGTCCAGATGTATGGAAAGGACGGCGCGACCGGCGTGGAGTGGCGCGAGCAGAAATACACCAATTGCGTCGACATCATCGACCGCCGGCCCGTAGAACTGAAGCTGGTCAGCCTGCCGCCGTCCGCCATGCTGGGCCAGGAGTTCGAGGTTTCCATCGAAATCTACAATCCGGGGTCGACTGCCGTGACGCTGCGCGGTGGCGAGCCCGCGCTGATTTTCATCTCCCCGGATACCGGGGCCGCCATAACGGACCGGTTTGAGGTGCGGCTGGAAACGCCCGTGAGCGTGAAAGTGGGCGAGCGCAAGACGGTCAAGGCGAAGGTGCGCGTCCTTCCGGGGGCGCCCCTCGGCGCCGTGGAGGTCCGCGTGCCGCAGTCGACGATGTACGCCACCTTCGACTCCCAGACCGGATTCCCGGTCAGCATCGTGAACACCGGCGGCACGCTCGTGTTCCAGGTGATTCCGCCGAAGTCCGGCGTCATTTCGGTGGTTCCGAACCCGTTCTACCCCCTCAAGTATTCCACCATGACCGTAACCTACGGGCTGGGCAAGTCCGCCCGGATGAAGGTCAAGCTCTACACCATTACCGGGGAGCTGGTGAAGACGCTTGTTGATGGAGACGTCCCCCTCGGGCTCTGGACGGTCCAGTGGGACGGCCGGAATTCCGACAACCGCGTCTGCGCGAGCGGCATATACATCCTCCGTTACGAGGTTCCGGACCACTCCGAAGTAAAGAAGCTGGCGGTACTCAAATGAACCCGGCCCGGGCCGCGCTGCTGCTGGCACTGGCTTCCTTTGCCCCGCCCGCAAGCGCATTCCGCTTCGTGCCGGGAAGCGTCACCCTCTCCCCGGCCGAGGTGACCGTGACCCGGACCATCACGCTTACCGTGGAAATAGAGGACGACAAGAAGGTGGGCGCGGACTATTTTGAGACTGCGGTGCATCCCGTGCCTTCCGCGCTGGTGAAGCCGTTATCAGGGAAGGTTCCGGTACTCAGCTGTTCACAGACGGGCGTCACCCGGGGAACCTGGGTTTTCGAGGCGCTTGCGCCGGGGCGCGTTTCCTTCAGGGTGGAGGCGTCCATTACCGGATGCCGCGCCTACGCCCATGCCAACCTCAAGGCCGACGCCGGGGCGGTCGCCATCAAGCCGCTCCCGCTTTGGAGCCAGCTGGAGCTTGAGCCGCGGGCGGTCGCCCCCGGCGGTGAATTCTCCCTCCGGCTCCTTTTCCGGAACGATGCGCCGTTTGACATGGACCTGGTCGCCCCCGAGGTCCAGGCCGACTTCACGACAAGTTCCGGGGACATCACGGTCCCGGTGGGCGCGGCGAAGGTGGAACCGCCGACGGCGGTGCGCAACCGCCGGCTCGTCCTGCCCGCCGGCGGGTCCGCGAGCATAACCTGGAAGTTCCGCGCCGTGCAGGGGGGGCAGACCCGTTTCATCGTGACGGGGGGCGGCATGATAGTGACCAGCCCCGCGGTCACGTGCCGGCGGGACGCGGTGCTCGCCCTCTACGTGCCGGAGCCCGACGGCACCGTTTCCATCGGCCGCGAACTGCGCCTGCGGGGCAGGCTTTATGACGGGGGGGAAGCGCCGGCGCTGGCGCCGGCGGTGGCGCTGACCTGGAGCCCGGCGGGGGCGGTGAAACTGGCCGGCTCCTCGGCCGACCGGCCGGCGGACGTGCATCTGGATTCCGTTCCGCTGGAATTCGCCTGGCGGCTCCTGGCGGTCGAACCGGGTGAGTTGGCCCTGCGGGTCACCGCCTCGGCGACCGAGGGCGACACCGGCAGGTTCGTGGCTTCATCCGTGGAGCGGAAGGTCCGCATCCTGCCGCCGCCCGACCTTGACCTGAAGCTGGCGCTGTCGTCGGCGACCCAGCTCGTCGGCAGCCGGGCGGAATTCGTCCTGACCGTCATCAACCGGAGCAAGGCAATGGCGCAGAACATCACGCCCATCATGACCAGCCAGCGGGGAAGGGGCAGGTTCACGCCGCTCTCGCCGGTATTTTCCGGGATATCCCCCGGGGCGAAGGCGGTGTTTCGGGGCGCGTTCATCCCCTCGACCGCCGGGCCGATTGAGATATCCGCGCAGGTGACGGGAAGGGGGGAGAAAGGCGGTCCCCGTGTCAGGGCGGCCTCCGACGTGGTTGACCTGCTTGCGCTCCCGGCGGCCAGGCTGGAGATGTTCACGCTTGACGGCCGGTTGTGGAACGGGATTACGGGCGAGGTCAGGTTCCGGCTGGTCAATCCGCTTCCGCACCCGCTGAAGGTGACGGGGATGGGGTTGAACCTGTCGGGGGGGCCGTCGGGCTCGCTTCCGCAGGGAAACGTCCGCCCGTCGTCCCTCACGCTCGCGCCCGGCGGCAGCGCGACCCCCGTCGTCAGGTTCTATGCGCCGCCCTCCACCAAGGCGGAAACGGTCATGGGATTGATTTCGGTGACGGGGCAGGTCATGCCCTGGCGCGTCCCCTTCACCTGGCAGGGGAGTTCGCGGCTCATGGCCGTTTGCGCCCCGCTGGGCGACAAAATCGCCATGATGGAGCCGACCGGTATTTTCCGGCCGTCGCCCGACCTGTTCGTCGCGCTGGAATTCACGCTTGCGAAGGCCGGCCAAGCCGGGCTGGTTGTGCGGTCGGCCGACGGCCGTACGGTCCGCACCCTCCTTCCGTTGGAGAAGCGCGCGGCAGGCTGGCACACGGCCGCATGGGACGGGACGGACGACTCAGGCAAGCCTGTTCCTGCCGCGTCCTATGTAATCAGGCTGGCTGGTCCTTCCGGGAAGCCCGCCGCGGGGCAGGGCGCCAAGCCCGGGGCGGGTGACACCACCGTGTGGCCCGGGAACGCTGCTTGGAAGGACGACCGCCAGCTCAAGCTGGAAAGGCCGTGAAAGTGCCGGACGGCGCCGTTCGCCCCGCCCGCGCGGCGGCGGCCCTCTTCGCCGGATGCCTGCTCCTCCTGCCGGCGGTTTCGCGGGCGCTCTGCCCCCCGACGCAGGGATGGGAGCGAATATTCGCCGGGGCGGACGGGGGCCCGGATGCGGCACAGGGAATCGCGGTCGACTCCAGCGGGAACACCATCGTGGTCGGATATGAAAACACGGCCGCCCAGGGACGGAACTGGAAAATCATAAAGTATGCCCCCGACGGGAGCCTGGTGGCCCAGGCGGATTACGACGGCCCGGCCACCACGGACCCGAACCTGCCCATGCCCGCGGACGATGCGGCGACGGCCGTGGCGGTGGATTCCGGGGGGAACATCTGGGTGGTCGGATGGGAAACGGCCATAGACTGGTCGGCCGGGATGGGCTATTTCAACCAGTATGACTGGCGCATCCGGAAATATTCGCCGGACCTTTCGTCCGTCCTCGCGGACATCGGATACGATTACCAGCCCGCGCCCTTCGACGGGGATGTCAACGGTTACTGGACCGACTACCCCCTCGCGGTGGTGGTGGATGCCTCCGACAACGTAATCGTGGCGGGCGCGGTCAGCAACTGGGGGGTCGGCTCCGGCGGCGACGACAACCTCGATTTCATGCTCAGGAAATTCGACTCCACGGGGGCCTGGCAATGGGACGAGTGGTTTCCGTCCGGATACGGGTACAACGACATACCCTATGCGCTCGGCCAGGATTCCTCCGGCAACCTCGTGGAGGCGGGGTGCGTCACCACCGACCCCTTCACCCCCAACCGGAGCTGGTATTTGCGCCGCATTGACACGAGCGGGGGATTCATAAACGACCAGGAAATGGCGACCGGTGGCGTGAGTTATGTGTCGTCGCTGGCGGTCAGCCAGACTGACGGGAAAATCGTGGCGGCGGGGGTGACGGAAATCATGCCCGGGAGTTGGCAATGGCAAATCTACAAGTTCCCCGCCGCGCTGGGAGCCGCGGATTGGGGAGCCACCTACGCGGGTGTCGTGGGAGGGACGGAACAGCCGGGGGGGGTGGCGATGGACGCCGCCGGCAACGTCCTGGTGGCGGGACTTTCCCACGAGACGGGTTCCTTTTCCGACTGGATGATGCGCCGCTACCTTACGGATGGGACCGTGGCGGAGGTCTTCAGCTACGACAACGGCGCCAACATCGACGAAGGCGCAGCGGCGGTGGCCTGCGCCTCCGGAACGGTTTTCGTGGTCGCCGGCTTCCGCGACAACGGGTCCGGCGTTGCGGAGTGGCGCACCGCCAAATACTTCCTGCCGTCGTGCCTGGAGGTGGCCGCCTCGAACTACCCGCCATCGGCCTGCGTGGGAGGGTCGCTTGAGGTCGTCCTCACGGTCACCAATAACGGGACGGGACAGGCCGACGGCATCAGCGCCACGCTTTCGGTGGATACCGGGGAATCCGCGCTCACGCTGGCCAGCGGACCGGGGGCGCCGGTGGACCTGGCGCCTGGCGGGTCGCTGAACTTCACCTGGGTCTTCAATGCGGTGGGGGGCGCCGCCGTGTCGTTCACCGTCACCGCGCTGGGAACGGATTCCCCCTCCCAGCAGCCGCTGGAATTCCCGGTTACCGGGCTTTCGGCCATGGCATTCCAGAACGCCGCACTGTCCGCCACGATTTCGGTCTATCCGGCCACCGTCCAGCTCGGCGACACCTTCGAGGTCGTGCTTTCGGTGACCAATACGGGTGGCGCGGACGCCAGCGGGGTGGAAGCGACGATGTGGGTTGATTCGGGCGCCTCGTTGATTGAAATCGTCAGCGGGCCGGACCCCACGCCGGTCACCCTGACCCCCGGCAGCTCTGCCTATTTCACCTGGACCTGGAAAGCCATGGGGAACGGGATAGCCACTTTCACGGCGACCGCGACGGGGGAGGATGCCTGCGGCGCAACCCAGGTTTCCGCCGGTTCCAGCGGCAAAGTGACCATGCCGGGCGCCTTCATCAAGTCGTCCCTGGTGGCCATTCCGTCGCCCGTCTGCCCGGGTAACCGGCTGGACGTCAATTTCACCGTCACCAACACGGGGAGCGGAAACACCAGCGCGGTGAGCGCGACGCTTTCGATAGACGTGGGGGAGACCCTGCTCGAGCTGGTGTCGGCGGATGACGTTCCCACCGTAATCGGGCCGGGAGGCATGAAGACCTTCACCTGGACCTTCAGCGTAACCGGGGCGCCCCAGGTGGCTTTCACCGCCACCGCGATGGGCACCGACCCCAGCATTCCCACCGATATCATCACTTTCACCACCGCTCCGCCGGTGACCATCCTGATGCCGGCGTTCCTGGAAGGGGAAGTGGCGGTGACTCCTCCCACCACCAATCCCGGCAACACGTTTGACGTGGTGCTTTCCGTGACCAACACGGGGGAGATGGCCGCGACCCAGGTCGATGCCACCATGTGGTTTGACTCGGGGGAGGGCCTGGTCCAGCTGGTCGCCGGTCCGGTCGTCCCGGTGACCATCGGTCCGGGCGCCTGGCAATACTTCACCTGGACTTTCATGGCTTCCGGGGTGGGCAGTGTTTCGCTCACCGCCACCGCGATGGGCGTGGATTCGTGCAAGGGTTGGACGATGGCCGTGTCCGGGACGGGGTCGCTGGTCATCCAGGGCCTGGGGAGCCTGGAGGCGTCGCTGGGCGTCGAGCCGCAAGTCCAGGTGGTCGGCTCGCCGGTCGATGTCATCCTGACCCTGACCAATAACGGCTCGACGGACGTGGTCAACGTGAGCGTCACCATCTGGACGGATTTCGGCGGGGCCCGGGTTTCCATGTTTTCCGACCCCGGCCCCGGCCCCTTCGCGATTTCCGCCATGAGTTCGCAGACGTTCACCTGGCAGTTCGACGCGGTGGGTACCGGTGCGGTCAGGTTCACGGCTTCGGGGGCCGGAGTGGAGCAGACCGTGGGGACCCCCGTGTCCGCCAGCGCATACGCGGACCTCAACATCGTGGGCCTGGCCGAGCTGTGCGCGAATGTGACGGTATCGCCGCTGCTGGCCGTGGCGGGACAGAACGTGGACGTGGTGGCGACCGTCAGCAACTGCGCCCCCGCCGGTTACATGGGTGCGCGGATGGTCGCGCCTGTCGCGGTTACGCCTCCGTCCTGCCCCGCGACCCCCGAAATAGGCGTCGCACCAACCGGGACGGCTGCCGTCGCCCCGCTTTCTTCCCCTCTGCCCACCTGCCTGACCCTAGCGCCGGGCCAGGTCCGCTCGTTCACGTGGCGGTATTCGACGAGCGGTGACGGCACGGTGGACTTCACCGTGACCTTTGCCGGGGAGCAGGATATGACGCCAACCCAGCCATTGGAAATCACGGCCACACGCGCGCTCATTGTGAGGACGGCGGCCGTCCTTTCGGCCTCGCTGGACCTTGACCCGTCATGCCCGTCGACCTGCACGGTCTTCTATGGGGATACCGTGAAGGTCAAGCTCACCGTCTTCAACAATTCGAGCGGCCCGGCCGACGACATCCACGCGCTGACGCAAACGGTGACCGGTTCGGCCCGGCTCACGCTGATTTCCGCCCCGTCGGAGCACCGTTATATACTCGGGTATTCGGCGTATTCGTTCGTATGGACATACCGGGTGGACGGCCCCGGCAGCGTCGTGCTCTCGAGCCAGGCGATGGGGGTGGATTTCGCCACCCTTGCCCCGGCCATTTCGCGGACGGCCACGCTTTACATCGACGTACCGGCGCCGCCGACCATTGACGTGACGGCCACGGGCCCCCCGAAGATCGTCCCGGGCCAGGAGGTGCTCCTCACCGTGGCGGTCCGCAACACCTCGACGACCGACGTCTGCCAGAGCGGGCTCACCGTTTCCGGTGGTCTGCTGGCGGAAGCGACGCTGGTTTCGGTCGACCCGATTCTCCCGCGGTGCTACAGCCCCGGCGAGACGCGGGAGTTCACCGTGAAGGTGCGCATCAGTGACGCCGCCAAGGAGGGGGACACCGTCCTGGGGCTCCGGGCGGTCGCCCGGGGGGAGTGGTCCAATGCCGCCATCGTGTCGACCGGTGGAAGCCTCCCGGTGGAGGTCGTCTCCGTCAGCTCGTCCGACCCGGCGGCGCTGGTCCCGAGCGTGAACCCGTGGCGTGCCGGGTCGGGGAACCTGTCCATCCGTTTCGCCGTCACGCCGGAACAGGGCGGATACCCGGTGTCGTTGAAGGTCTATAACATCGCGGGCGAGCTGGTCCGGACGCTCGTCCGCGAGGCGAAGCCGGCCGGCGTCTACGATGTCCCCTGGGACGGGAAGAACTCCGGGGGCCAGCGCGTGGCCAGCGGCATCTACCTCCTGCTCGTGGAAACGCGTTCCGCGCGGGAAGTCCGGAAACTTGCCGTGATAAAATGAACAAGGTGAAATTTTTCCTCGCCGCCCTAGCGGCCTGCGCGCTCCTCGCCTCCCGGTCCCCGGCGGCCCCCGGGGCGACCCAGTCCGAGTTCCTCAAGATAGGCCTTTCGGCCCGGGCCGCGGCGATGGGCGGGGCCTTCGGCGCCGTGGCGGACGACCTGGGGGCGATGGAATACAACCCCGCCGGGCTTGGCCTGCTCACCAACACCCAGTTTTCCGCCATGTATGCCCGTTGGCTGGCCGACATCAATTTCGGCGGCGGGTCGTTCGGCTACGTTATGCCCTACATGGGCACGGTGGCGGTTTCCGTGGCCGGGCTCAGCATGGATCCCATCGAGGGGGACGTGAAGAAATTTGACGCCTCGAGCTACCTGGTGCGCGTGGCGCTGGGCCGGGCCGTCCTCGACAACCTCACCGTGGGGGTTGGCGGCAAGGTCATCCGGGAATCCATCTCCAACCTCAATTCCGCCGGCGGCACCCTGGACGGGGGACTGCTTTTCGTTCCTTTCCAGGGGGTCACGCTCGGGGCCGCGGTCATGAACGCGGGCAAGACCTCGGCGTTCGATGACAAGAGCGACGCCCTGCCCCTCCTGTTGAAGTTCGCGGGGGCCTGGAAGGGGCTCGGCGGTGATTACGGAATGGTGGTGGCGGCGGTCGACCTGGACTGGTACGTCCCGCCCGAGAGCCTTTTCTACCCGGCCGTGGGCGTCGAATACTGGGGGGGCCGCAACTTCGCCCTGCGGGCCGGCTACGCCTACCGCGAAACCGACCTTACCTCGGAGGCGGCGGGTCTTTCGGTGGGAATCGGCGTCCGCTGGGAGTCCCTGCGGTTGGACTACGCCTACGCCCCCTTCTCCAGCCTCGGCAACACGCACCGGGTGACCTTCAACTGGGAAATCGCCCCGCTGGTATCCCTGCCCGTGCCCGGCTCCAGCGTGGGCGAGTTGCGCACCGTGATGGGCGGCTCTGTCCTGCCGTCGCCGCCGTCGGCCTTCGCGGAGCCCAGCGAGCGCAGCGTCCTGGTGAAGTGGGAGGAGACGGATGCCACCGATGTCGCCGGCTACAACGTCTATTACCACCGGGAGGGGGATACTTCCTGGAAGAAGTTCAACCAGGAACCCGTGACCGGCTCGACCATCCTGGTGACCGGGCTGGTCCGGAACGCGCGCTATTACTTCCACGTCCGCGCGGTGAACGACGCCCAGCCGCCGCGGGAGAGCGCTCCCTCGCCGCAGGCCAACGCGGTCCCATTCTAAAACTCATTTCAAGACTTCACTGTCGGCAATGACCCCTCCTCTCCCTTACCCTCAGGCCTCGCAAGGCTCGGCGATGCCTGCGGTTCAATTATTTATGACCGCTTCGCGGAGTGCATAACCTCCCCGCATATGCGGGGAGGAGAGGGTGGGGTGAGGAGGGGACGACGCAGGTGTGAAAGTTTCGAAATGTGGTCCGGCGTACGGCAATAACCTTGGAGGATTCCTTCCGGCAGGTCAGTTCCCCGCTTCGAGCCTCTTGATGAGGTTGTTGTAGCCCTTCATGTCGTTGACGGGAATCCAGGCTTCCGTCGGTATCTCCGCGATTCCCAGATGCCCGCGCTTCGCGAGCCAAGGCAGGACCACGCTTTCGAAGTCGGTCTTCTTTGACAGGTCAATCAGCTTCCGGAAGGCGCCGACGGAGCCAGGATCGCAAATCGTGACCCCGATGTGGGTGGGTTTCTCGACCTTCGGATACATGGCGGCTTCCTTGGCCATCCCGTTCTTCCCCATGACGAAGGCGCTGTAGGCGTAAGCCGTCCAGGGAACGCAAACCGCGGTGGCCAGCGCTCCCCGGCGCGCCAGCGCCCGGTGCCGGTTGTAGATGAGGGATGGGAACTTCGCGTCGATGCCCACAATCTGGTCGTCCGGGTTGTGGATGATGAACGGCTTGTCCTCGGCGATGAAGCCCCGCTCTATGGCCGCCCGGATGGCGCCGCCCTTGCCCGCCGGCGGCTCCGGGTCCATGGAATAGGCGATGGAGAGCCCGAACCTGGAGCCGTCCCCGAGGTCGTCCATGACCGACTGGGCCTGGTGGAACACCAGCGCCACCACCTTCCTGACCCCGGCGCTTGCATACATGCGCAGCGTCCGGTCGGTCATGCTCACCCCGCCGACCTTTAGCGCGGCCTTGTTGACGTTCTGTGCCGCGGCGAGCTGGGCGAGCCGCTCGCCCTTTCCTCCGGCGGGGAGCACGACCGTCACGTCGGCCATCCCGTATCTCTTTGGTAGTGGTGAAACCATAATCAGCTCCGGCCGTCAGGAGACGGCCCGGCAGTGGTCGAAGCGTTATTCATAGCGCCACCTTCGGTGGCGTAGCCGCCACCCATACCCTTCCCGAATTGCATTCGGCTGGTGCGCCGGAGGCGCACAATCAATAATCCAACCACTAGCCGCGGGCGCCTTGCGCCCCCGAGAGGGTTCGCAGCACTGCCGTTGATTTCAATAGCGGTACCTGGTTATTTACCGCCACCCCTCGATGTCCTCCGGCTCAATGTACTTCGGGGCGACCGGCACCCGGACGCGGTTGAAGTTGAATTCGATGAGCGCGACGTTCAGGGGGTTGCCGTACCGCGAGGTGCGCGTGACTATCTCCACCAGGAACTGCATGGTCTTCACGTTCTTGGGGACGTCGCGGAAGGCCACGTAGCCGGTGTGCTCGCCCTTGGGGGGGAGCAGTCCGCCCTGGTAGACCGCCTGCCAGAGTGACTTCTCCTTCTGGACGGACTTGCCGACCCCCTGCATCTGGTCGCCCCAGGTTATCGGCTTGTTGAGCTTGATGACGACCAGCCCCATCCAGTAGTTCGTCAGCTCGGTCCGGCCGATGGGCTTGTAATCGTTCGCCTGGTCGTCGAGAAGGCGGATTTTCGGGAACTCCACGGAGGCGGAGTTTTCCGACTCGTTCCGGATGTTAAGCCGGAAGATGGTGAACTTCGCCTTGGCCAGGGGGGGCTTGTAGAGGAACGGGTTGCCGGTCCGGTATTCGCGGCCGGGGATGCGGAACTCCTCGTTGAGCTCGGTGTCGCGCATGTAGCGGACCGCAACGCGGATGCGGTTCGCCTCGTAAACGAGGATTTCCTCCGTCTCCAGCTTCTGTTCGGGGTGCGCCACGAAGGGCCGGATGTCCACTATGGTGGGCGAGCACGCCACGGCGAGCGCTGCGGCCGCGACGGGGAGGAACCCGCGCCTCACCTGCTTCCTCCGCCGAGGACGAACGGCGCGAACCCGTAGACGCGCCACAGCCAGGCCGCCACCCCGGCCGCCACGGAAGCGGCGAGCAGGGCGTGGGCCAGTCCCGCGCGGCTCATTTCGAGTGCCTCGACATGGCGTGTTCCATACCGTCGTTTATTACATCACGAAGAGCCTCCGCGGCTCTATCGAGGGTGGAGGAAAGGAGCTTCCATTCCCCCTCCGGAAAGGGGGACAGGACGTAATCGACCGTGTTTTCCCTGCTTTCAGGCTTCCCGATGCCTATCTTGAGCCGCGGGAACCGGTCGGTGCCCAGCGCGGCGATTATGGATTCCAGGCCATGGTGGCCGCCCGCCGAGCCCCGGGTGCGGAAACGGATGGTTCCGAGCGGCAGGTCGAGGTCGTCGTTAACTATGAGGGGGGAGGGGTCGCCGAATTTGGCGGCGAGCCTCGCCACCGCCGGGCCGGACTCGTTCATGAAGGAGCCGGGACGGGCCAGCGCAACCCGGCCGCGGCGGGCGCTCCAGCCGCCGGAAGAGCGGTCCCGGGCCAGCTTCAACTTCAGGAGGGAGACCAGCCGGGCGACGGCCATCGCTCCCACGTTGTGGCGGGTTTCCTCGTATTCCGGGCCCGGATTGCCGAGTCCTACGATGAGGATTTTGGGGGGCGCCGAGCGGGCCATCGGCTTATTCTAGTGGTTGTATGAGAGTCCGTGCAGGATTCCGGGAGGACGGCCCGGGCCGTCTATTTCTTCTTATCTTCCGCCTTGTGGGCTTCCTTGATTTCCTTCTTCTCTGCTTCCTTGACGGTCTTTTCCTCGCCCTTCTTGAGGCGGCGCTCCTCGCGCTCCTTCTCCCCGATGACCTCGGGCTGGGCCACCGCGTCCCCGGGGGCGGCGGCGACCGCCGCTCCGCCCTCAGCGACCTCGGTCCCCGGCGCGGGGGTCTCTTCCTCCACCCGCACGGCGACGATGGACAGGATGGTCAGTCCCGGGTCGGTGTGCAGTTCCACGCCTTCCGCCAGCTTAAGGTTCCGCGCGTGCATAACGCCTCCGATGTTGAGAGCGGCCACGTCTGCCACCACGTTGTCGGGAACCTGGGTGGGGAGGCAGCGCACCCGGACCGAGCGGGCCGCCTGCTGGAGCACGCCGCCGAGGGTGACGCCGGGCGCAATTCCCTCGACATGCACCGGCACGTCGACGTTGATGCTCTTCTTGAGGGACACCCGCAGGAAGTCCACGTGGAGGATGTGGTCGTTCACCGGGTGCCGCTGGATGGCCTTGATGATGGCCGGCTCGGCGCGCTCGCCGTCCCCGCCCTTCACCTTGAGGTTGAGGAGGAGGAAGTGGCCGCCGGAGGTGCGGAGGAGTTTTTGGAGCGAGGCGTCGCTGACCGTGAGCGGCCGCGCGTTTTCCCCGGCGCCGTAAAGGACGGCAGGCACCATGCCAGCCTGCCGCACCTTTGCCGCGCTTTCCTTGCCGGTGCGTTCGCGTGATTCTACGGAAAAATCAACTGTTTCCATGCTATTCTGTGGAACGGGAAACATGATAGCACAGCCCCCGCGCCAGCGCCCTTCCCGTCCTGCAGCCCCTTCCCGGGGGAGCGGAGCGGCGGGGGGCGCGTCGATGGCGGGCCTTTTTTTGGCGCTTTCCGTTGCGGTGGCGGGCCCGCCCGTTTCGGGCGCCGGGTTTACCCCGGACGAGCTGGACCGCGCCGGGTTTCCCTGGCAAGCCTCCATCGCTTCCCGGCAGGCGGCCCTTTTTGGCGCCCTTTCGGGCTGGGAGGGGATGGAACGGTCCGGCGGCCTTTCCCGCGCGGACGCCCTCCTCGGGCTGGGCGAACCCACGCTGGCACGCGACTCTTTCCGCAGGTGGCTGGCCGATTCACCGCTGTCCTCCGGGCGGGCCGAAGCCGCGCTGGGAATCGCGGCTTCCGAGGCAAGCCGCGGCGATGCCCGCGCGGCACTGGAGGCGGCGAAGAAGGGCCGCGCGGATTTCCCCCGCTGCGCTGGGGAGGACGACTTCCTCTATTGGGAGGGCGAGGCCGCCCTGCGGGCCGGGGATTACTCCGCCGCGGAGCGCGCCTACGGCGACCTCCTGGGGAAGTACCCGGGGACGCCGCTCCGGGCGGGGGGCCTCTACGGCCTCGGCTGGGCTGAAAGCCGCCTGCGCAAGTTTGACGAAGCGGCCTCGCATTTCGAGGAGTCGGGCCGCCTTTCCCCCGCTTTGAAGCCTTCCTCCGACCTGCAGCGGGGATGGGTCCAGCTGGAGGCGGGTAATATCCCCCGTGCCCGGGACATTTTCACCGGGGTGGAGAAGGAACGGGCGGGTACCCGCTACGCGGCGGAGGCCGTCGTCGGCTCGGCGGAATGCGCCTACCGGGAGGGCGACTACGCCCGTGCGACCTCGCTCTATGACGCGGCGCTGGCGCGGGCGCCCGACGCCGCGGCCAAGTCGGTGCTCCGTTACAGCCTTGCCTGGACCGCGCTCAAGCAGAAGCAGTTCGCCAAGGCGCGCGAAATCTTCGCCGGGGTCGCGCGCGACTACCCCGAGGAGCCCGTGGCCCCCTTCGCGGCCTACCGCGCCGCGCTGTGCCTTTTGGACCTTGAAAGGCCGGATGAGGCGCTCCTGGAACTGCGCGCCATCGAGTCGCGTAATCCCGGTCATGAGGTGGCTGAGTGGGGCGCCTATAGCCGCGGCTGGATACACCTTTCCCGGGGCAAGCTGGACGACGCCAAGGCGGCCTTCCGGTCGCTCATCGACGGCTATCCGGACGGCCGGCTCGTGGCGCCGGCGGCGTTCCTGTTCGCCACGGCGATATACCAGGAGCGCCGCTTCAAGGACTCGGAGCGCGAGTTCTCCTCGTTCGCCGGGCGGTTCCCGTCCTCGGGACTGGCCGACGGGGCCCTGCTGTGGGCGGCCTGGTCGGCCATCATGGACGCGCGGCCCTCCGACGCCCTCGGGCACCTCGACCGCCTGGCGCGGGAGTTCCCGCGCTCGGACGTCGCGCCCGAGGCCGCGCTGGCGGAGGGCGAGGCGGCCTTCGCGCTGGCGGACTATTCGCGCGCGCGGCGAGCCTACGGCCGCGCTGCGGAGGCGAAGGGGGAGACGCGCCTGCGGGGCCTGGTCGGCATGGGCTGGTGCGCGTTCGCCTCCTCCGACTGGAAGGAGGCGGAGCGGCTGTTCCGCCTCGTCCTGGCCGGCGCGGTGTCCCCGGCGATGAAGCTCCACGCGCGGACGCGGCTGGCCGATGCGCTGTTCAACCAGAAGCGCTACGCGGAGGCGGCCGGCCAGTACAAGGTTTCACTGGCGGGCAACGACGACGAGGTGGCGCGCTGGTCCCAGCTCGAGCTGGGCTGGTGTTCCCTGCGGCAGGAACACCCCGACGAGGCGCGGGCGCAGTGGGACATGCTCAGGCGGCGCTGGCCGAAATCCCCCGAGGCGACGCTGGCGCTGTCCGCCCTGGCGGAAACGCTTTTCCAGCAGGAGAGTTACCCCGAGGCGGAGCGCGCCTTCCGCTTGCTGGCGGTCGAGGCGCCAGCGGGCTCGCCGCTGGCCGAGTCGGCGGCCCTGCGCACGGGAGACTGCCTCTACAACGCGAAGTCCTACGAGGCGTCCATCCTGGCCTGGCGCGAATTCACCTCCAAGTACCCGCAGTCGAAGCGGCTGGTCGAGGCGCTCTACGGCATCCAGTGGGCCTACGTCCAGCTCGGCGACTACGCGAAGGCGCGGCAGGAGGCGGCGGCGTTCCTGGCCAAATACCCCTCGTCGGGCCTGGCGGCCGAGGTCCAGCTGATGGTGGCGGAGAGCTGGAAGCGCGAGCAGAAGTACGACGAGGCCATCGGGCAGTTCAGGGAGCTCATCGAAAAATACCCGGACTCCGGGACGGCGCCCGTGGCGCGGATGAAGATGGGGGAGACCCTGGAGGAGGCGGGGCGCTACCCGGAGGCGCTGCTGGCCTATACGGAACTCATCGCGAAGAATCCGGACCACCCCCAGGCCCGGGAGGCGAAATTCCGGGTGGGCGTGGTGAAGTTCGCCACCGGCGACGCGGCCGGCGCCGCCGGGATATTCGCCGCGGTGGCTGCCGACAAGGCGGATTCGCGCGCGCCGGAGGCGCTCTACAACCTCCTGCTCTGCCGGAAAAAGCAGGGTGACGAGCAGGGAATGCTGGAGGCGAAGAGGAAGCTCGCCTCCGAATTCCCCCGGACGAGCGCGGAAGCGCAGGCTTCCCTGGCGGTCGCCTATTACCTCGCCGACGCGGGACGCCAGGAGGAGGCGGCACCCTACCTCGAAGAGGCCGCCGCGGCGCCGTTCGCCGAGGTCGCTTCCGAGGCCTCCGGGGCCCTGGGCGACTGGCGCGCCGGGAAGGGGGACAAGGATGGGGCGCTGAAGGACTACCTGCGGGGCGCGGAGGGGCTTCCCCAGGCGGGCGAGTGGGCGGTCATGTGCGCGCTTTCCGGGGCGAACATCCTGCGCAGCGGGGGGAAGGACGACGAGGCCATCGACCTCCTGCGCCGGGTGCTGGAAAAGGACGACGCCGAGCCGGACTGGCTGGCCACCGCCTGCCTCGGCATCGGCCAGAGTTACGAGGCGTCGGGCCGGCTGAAGCAGGCGAAGCAGATGTACCAGGAGGCGCTCGGGAAGAAGCCGTCGCCAGACCTGGTGAAGCAGGCGCAGGAGCGGCTGGCCGCGCTGGCGGCGGGGACCCCCGGCTCTTCCACCTCCCTGCGGGAGGGCTCTCCGCTTCCGAAGAAGAAGGGGGTTGTGAAGAAGAAGCCCGCCGTAAAAAAGAAGGCCGCTGTGAAGAAGCCGCCCGCCAAAAAGAAGGCGAAGAAGAAATGAAGATTATTCATTTCTTCTCCAATTCCCTCACCCTCTTCGGCCTTTGGGTATCGGGATCTCCCTCTCCCCTTCGGGGAGAGGGGGTTTGGAAGAAGCGCGGTAATAAGTTCTTTACCCTCTCCCGTTCCCCGCTCGGCGAGTGTTCCGAAGGAACACAGTTCAAAAACTACCGCTTGCCGCGGGCGCTCCTGCGCCCCAGAGAGGGTAGGGTGAGGGATGAGTTATTGATTGTGGTTCTTTGTCTCATTTCCGCCATCGTGTGGGCGGCATCTCCCGCCGTTTCCCCTGCACCGCCGTCTGAAGACGAGGCGCCGGCCCGCGCCGGGACCGCCAATAAGGCCGAGCCGCCGGCCCCGCCGGTCAGGAAATCGGTGGATGAGCCGGTGTTCCGGATGCCGGAGCTGGTCATCATCGGCGAGAACCAGGCGCGCATCATGGCGCAAAAGGAAAGGATGTCCGGTTCGCCGCTCGCGGGCCTGCACGAGGCGCCGCTCCTCGAGAAGGAGGAGGGCACGGTGACGGCCCTGCGCCGGCGCGAGTCGGCCTCTTCCGAGTGGACAACGGGAAGGGGAGCCGCGGGGCTCCTGCGCCTGGAGGGCGGGACGCACGGGTTCCTGGCGGGCGACGGATGGCTGGCCTTCCGGGGCGACCGCAGGATGAGCACGCTCAACCTGGGCGCCGCTTCCTGGCGCGGGGAAAAGGCCGGGGCGGGATACGCCTCCGGCTGGGACGCCCTGGCGGAGTGGGGCGGTGCGAAGGTGGACAAGCCGGCCGCCAGCGCGAAGCCGCGTGCGCTCGACGCTTTCATGCCGTGGGTGCGCGCGGACTCGAAGGATTATTCCGTGGGGTGGCAGGGGGCCGGCCGGGACCTGCCGTGGATTGGGTCGGCGCACCGTGTCATGAACCGGGGGTTCCTGGTCGCGGAGACTTCGCGCAATCCTGAGGGATATTCGGCCGCCGCGCTCCTCGAGGGGGTCTGGTTGAAGACTCCGCGGGGAGCCGACCGGGGTTTCCGGCTGGATGACCGGGTCGAGTTTCCCGTTTGGACATCGGGGGCTCTTTCCGTCAGTGGAAGGGCGCGGCTGGGGGGCGAGACCGCCCGCTTTGCGGGAACCGGCGGGCTGGGCGGCTCGGATGTCGAGCTGTCCTGGGTACCGGACGAGAAGGTGCGTTATTCCGCGGGGTTGCGGGGCGATCTGGCGGGGGGGGAGGGTTGGTCGGCCAAATCCCTGCGCCCGCTGGCGGGAATTTCCTGGACGACCCCGGCGGGCCCCACGCTGGCGGCCTCGCTCGCGGGGGGGCTGGACGTTCCCTGGTACTGCCACGAGGCGGTCCAATCGCCCTATTCCTATTTCACCGCGGCGCCCGTGCCGGAACGTGAGCTGGCCAACCTGACCGTTTCGGCGTGGCAGTCGGTCTGGGACGACAGCACGCTCCGGGCCGACTTCAGCGTCCGTGAGGTCCGGCGCGCGCTCTCCTGGGCGGAGGCGCCCGGGCAGGGGCTTTATACGCCGGCCGCGGTCGGCGAACTGTCGGTGCGGGAGCTGGCGCTGGCGGGACGCTACAACGGCTTCGTGCCATTCTCGCTCTACGGCCGCGCGGCCTGGCGCGATTACACGACCAGGGACGGGCTGATGGCCGGGCTGCCGCGGGCCGGGGGGAAGGCGGGGGTCGAGTGGGCCTACGGGCCGTTCCGGCTGGGGGCGGAATTGGAGGTCCAGCGCGGGCGGGACCGGTCGGTGGCGGGAGGCTTGCTGGACCCGTTCGAGAGCCTGGGGCTCACCGGGGCGTGGACGCCGCTTTCGTGGCTGGAGGTTTTTGCGCGGGGTGATAACCTGACCGGCTGCACCATCGAGCGCTGGAGCGGATACCCCGAACCGAAACGCCTCGTTTCCGGCGGCCTCCTCGCGAAGTTTTAACCGCCTGAAAATCCATTTTCGAAGGGCTGGGCTCGGGGCGGGCTTCTTCGACACGCGAGTCGCGCCCCACCGTGGCGCGACTCGCTCCGCTGCCGACCTTTCGCTCGTCCGGGAATCCTTGCCTGGCAAGGATTCCCGGACACCATGGCCGCGAATTCTCCGTCGCGGTCGGCAGGAGCCGGCGCGAGGACGAACGCCCGAAGGACCGGGCGGCGACTCCGAAACGGTCGGCAGAGGGTCTCCGAAGCCCGCCCCTTGCCCATTACGGGTTTCTTTTTCTCCTGCCAGTCAACTTCCTACCCTCTCCCGTTCCCCGATCGGCTAGTATTCCGAAGGAACACAGTACAATAAACAACCAATAGCCGCGGGCGTTCCTGCGCCCCTGAGAGGGTAGGGTGAGGGATGAGTTCGAAGAATTGATAAAATGCGGGGGAGAACGAAAGGCATAAAAGAGGAGGAAAGATGAGAACGAACGCGGGGCTTATGGAAATCATAGCGGCGGGCGGAGTCACCATGTGGCTCCTTATTCTTCTGTCGGTGGTGTCCATCGGGGTCATGATTGAGCGCTGGCTCTATTACCGGGCCTGCCGGATAAACACGCAGGACTTCTTTATGCGCTTCCGCAAGGGGCACAAGAAGGACGACTTCGCGGCGCTCATCAACCTGTGCGAGGAGACTCCGGGTCCGCTGGCCGCGCTCCTCAAGGACGGTGTGCGCCGCGTGATGGAGAAGCCGCTCCGCCGCGATGAGCTGGAGGCCCAGCTCACGCGGCAGGCCCGCGGGCAGATAGTCCAGATGGAGCGCAACCTCGCGGTGCTCGCCACCATCGGGTCGGTGTCGCCGTTCATCGGCCTCTTCGGGACGGTCCTGGGCGTCATGAAGGCGTTCCGGGACCTGGCGTTTTCCGGGGGCGGCGGCGCCACGGTCGTGGCGGCTGGCATCGCCCAGGCGCTGGTGGCCACCGCGGCCGGGCTGGTGGTGGCCGTCCCCGCGGTCGCGGCCTACAACTATTTCATCCGGGTGATACGCCGGACCAACGCGGAGCTGGAGATGGGCATAGGCGAGGCGCTGGACGTCCTCGCGCCGGGCCGCGAGCGCTGATGAAACTGCCGGGGCTCTCCTCGGGCGAACACGAGCCCATGTGGGAGATAAACATCACGCCGCTCACCGACGTGTTCCTCGTCCTCCTCATCATCTTCATGGTGACGACCCCGCTTATCATGGCCGCCGGCATCAAGATAAAGATGCCGCGGACCCACGCCCTTCCCTCCCTGACCGAGCGCGATGTCATCATCGCGGTTACCTCCGACGGACGCTACTTCGTGAACTCGACCGAGGTGCCCAAGGACCGGCTGTCCGGATACCTCAAGGAACAGAACTTGGAGGGGAAGCTGGTGGTGGTGCAGGCCGACAAGAACCTTTCCCACGGGACGGTGGTGGAGGTGCTGGACATCGCCAGGGCGGCGGGCGCGGAGAAGCTGGCCATCGCCACCGAACCGGTGAAGGGATTGCCGGGTAAGAGATGACCCTTCGGTTGCGGGGTTCGTTCGGCGTTTCCCTTGTGGCGCACGTGCTGGGCATCGCCCTGCTGTCCGGGTGGCTGGCGGCGTTCGCGCCGAAGCTTCCGCGCATCGTCGAGATAACCCTGGTTTCCGGCGAGGGCCAGCCCGCGGCGCCGCAGGGCGCGGGGCAGGCCGTCGCCGTGGGCGGACAGGGCGGCGCGGCGCTGTCGAAGCCGGTGAAGGCGGTCTCGCGGGGCCACGTCAGCCTCGCCTCGCCCGAGTTCGTCCCCATCGGCCGCAAGCCGAAGCGAAGCGGCGACAAGCTGATGGGGGCCTCCCCGGGCGAGGGCGGCGGCGCCATGGCGGGAAGCCTGGGAACCGGCGCGGCGCTGGCGGGCGCCGGCCGCAAGCTGAGCCACCAGGAGCCGCTGGAGTACCCGGACTGGGCCAAGGAGCAGGGCATTGACGCGAAGGTGACGCTCCAGTTCAAGGTCCTGCCGGCCGGGATGGTGGACGCCCAGATACTCGTGAAGCGCACCTCCGGCTGGCGCCAGCTGGACGAGCTGGCCATCAAGTCGTTGCGCGACTTCCTCTTCGAGCCGCTCCCGGTCAACGCCCCCCAGGTCCCCCAGTGGGGGGAACTGACGTTCCACTTTAAGCCCGAATGATGCTCTATCCTGAACTGCTTGGGGCTGCTCACATGGAGGATTTTCCGGGTGCCGTGCCCTCCTCTCCCTTTCCCTCTCCTCCCGCTACCGCGGGAGGAGAGGGTAGGGTGAGGAGGGGAGGAGCACATATTCGCGGTTTTTCCGCGATTTGTTTCGGTAAATCAGGCGTGAAATCTGTGGCGGCCATTTTCGGTGTCATCCTGCTGGTTGTCGCAGGCCGGCCCGCCGCCGCTGCCCAGAGCGCGACCTATTTCACCGCTTCCGTGATTTCCGTCGAGCGCCTGGTGCGGGTGATACCGCCGGGGTCGAAGAAGCCCCGGAAAGCCGAGGCGGGGATGCTTTTGGCCGAGGGAACGCAGGTCGTCACCATGGAGAACAGCAAGTGCGTGCTGTCACTCGGCCGGGCCCACGTCGTGAAGCTGGGGCCGCTCACGAAGATGGCCATCCGCCGCCTCCCCACGGGGTTCAAGGGGCGGATTCTCGTGCACCTCCTGGTTGGCAAGCTCAGGGCCGTCGTGAACAGGGCGCTCGCGGAGGACATCGACTTCGGGGCGTACGGTGGGTCGGCCATCACCGCGGTCAAGGGGACGGATTACGAGATGGTGAGGAAGAAGAACAAGGCGACGGTCGTCTCGGTGTCCGAGGGGAAGGTCTGGGTGGACAAGCTGGAGTCGGAGAACCTGGACGCCGTCGAGAAGCTGTTCTTGGCCCTGCTCCTCCAGCAGGTCGGCGTCATCCTCATGGAAGGCAAGCAGATGAACTTCATGCCCGGACTGCCGATTCCCACGCCGGTGCCCATACCGAGCGGCTGGTTCGACCCGTGGGGCATGGGCTCCGGAGGCAAGGGTGGAAAGGGAGCCGGGGGGATGCCGGGCATGCCCGGGATGCCCGGAATGCCGGGTGGCGGATTCGGTATGCCCTAGAGCGCATTGTAAAACTGCAAATACAGGCCCTACCCTGAGCGAAGGAGCCTTGCGACTAAGTCGAAGGGTACTCTTCGGTAACCTTTGCTCCCCCCGTGGCCAGCGAGTCGAAGGGTTAGCCGGCGGGGCCGCTATCTCCTTCTCTTTTTCCGTAGCTGGAGAAGCCTTTCGAGATCAACCCTGTCTTGGGGGCGTCCCGCCTTCCTCTTGGCCGCGATCAGGGCGTCGAGGCCGAGAATATTAATGGGTGTTTTGCCGTAGCGGGAGCGCTTCCGGCTTTTCCAGGCTGATGTTTCCGGAACGCCCGGAAGATTGAGCATGATGTCTATTCGCACTGGCGCAACCCCGATTTGCAGGACCATTGATTTATCCGAGAAATCCGCAACGCTCAGTCCTTTAAGCGGCACGCCGAATTTGGCGAGGGCCTTGAAAACCGCTGCTGGCCTGTTCAGGCCGGGGGGAATCAGGACGTCGATGTCTTTTGTGTAGCGGGGCCTTTCATGGTAGGCAAGGGCGTATGACCCCACCACAAGATACCTGATTCTAAATGTATTTAATGTTTTGAATAGTTCTTCGAAGTCTCGGCTGATTTCCATTCTTTCCCTTCATCTTGAGCCAGTCCCGTATCATTGACCAGGTTGCTTCAAAGCGGCCGGCCGGCCCGGCTTTTCGCCAGAAGTCGCGGTCGAACTTTTCCGCTTCTGCGTATGAGTGGGATATTTGAACGTGTATCTTTCGCATCCTGATTAATTATATCCCCCAGGGACTTTCATTTCCTGTTGGAGAAGCGCCGGCCCGAAAGTCAGCGCGGCCATTCCCTCCCCGTCAACAAGATTGCAATATGGATTCCTGCCCCAGCCATACCAGAGCTGCGCTCCCGCGGGCGGGGTCGCGTCAAGGTGCAGGATGACCCCTCCTTGCCTCTCCGGGTCGGGGCGGGCCTCATAGACGAGTGACAGGTCATTTCCCTCCAAGTCACGGACGGTGAACCCGGCGATGTGCCGTTCCGGCGACATCTTCCCGTTGACCCCGCCGAAAAAGACGCGGGCCGTCTTGTTCTCCGGCCCGAACAGTTCGGCCTTCTGGAACGCCGGGCCGGGAAGGATTTTCTTCCCGAACCGCAGATGCAGGGCCGCCTTCGCCATCCGCATGCCGAGTATGTTCTGGCCGTAGCCGGAGACGTGGATGCCGTCGTCCAGCGGCAGGTCCACTGAAGCGACACAGGCGGAGAAGGGAATCTCCCCGGCGGCCTTTCTCTGGGCTTCCTGCACGGCGTTCCAGAGCTTCCAGTCGACGCCCATCCCGCAGACCCGGCTTATCTGGGCATATATGAATGGAAGGTCCGGTTGTTTCAGGTCATCGCGGAACGCCCTCACCAGCTTAAGGAAGGCCTCGTGGAAGGGCGGAACCAGCTCGGCCGCGAACGCCTCGGATTCCCCCTGCCACCAAAGGATTCCCGCCACCGGCGGCGCGCCCGTCCGCCCGAGCTGGGCCAGCATCGACCCGAAGAGCAGCTGCGTCCCCTTGTCCTTGTAGGCGGGATTCCACTGTTCCATCGAGGAGCCGCCCAGCGCCGTCGGGATGAGCCCGACGGGGATCCCGGTCGCATCGACCAATGCGCGGCCGAAGGCCAGCCCGGGGCTGGCACCCCTTTCGGGCTTTGGCTGGGGCTTGGCCAGAGCCTCCTTCCACTGGGCCTCGTTCATCCCGTACCAGTGCGCCTGGTCGGGTGACTCGAGCCAGAAGTGGGTGGGCTCCTTCGCCGGGACCCACTCGCCGCGCTTGGCGAACATGCGGACCAGTGGATGCGGCTGGAGCGCGCAATCGAAGGCGCCCTGTCCCTCCATGTTCGACTGGCCCGCCATCACCCACAGGTCCCCGACGAGGATTTCCCGGACCGCGGCACGTTCGGCCTTCCGGCCGCCCCGTGCGCGGATAACGGCCTCGACATTGTAGGGGCCGCCCGTAGGGATTCCGGAGAGCCGCGCCTCCCAGCCACCGTTCCATGCTCCGCCCGCCTTGACCCAGGAAAACCCGGGCAGGGCCGATTTCCCGCGGCAGACCCTGACCCGGACCTCGCCGGTGGCGCGGCACTCGCCGCCGAAGGATACGGCGGCCTTCCCGCGCGCGTCGCGCTGGAGCACCTGGAAGTTCATCAATCCCTTCGTGATTCGCATGATTCCAAGTATACCTTTCGGTTGGCCTGACTATTTCCCGGTTTCCCGGATGAGGGATTGGACTGTGGGGTCGCGGGGAGCCAGCGCTCCGGCCTTTTTTGCCCACGCCCGGGCCCCGCGCCTGTCCCCAATTTCCACCAGTTCCATGGCGAGATAGGCCATGACCTCGCCGTTGGCGGGGTCGTATTCAAGCGCCTGGCGGAAGGCCTTCGCCGCCCTTCCGTGTTCCCCCCGCGTGGCCAGCACCGATCCAAGGTTCCGCCATCCCCTTGGATATTTCGGGTCGGCCCGCAGGGCGCGGCGGTAGAACAACTCGGCTGAAGACAGCCGGTTTAATTCGAAGCAGGCGTTTCCGAGGTCGCACCAGGCCTTGGGGTCCCCCGGGGTGGCGGCACGGACAAGCTTTGGAAGCGAGGCTTGCAGGGATATGGCCTTTCCCGCCCTGCTCCTGGCTTCCGCCACCTCAGGCACCCATGGAGTGAGTTTGTTCAGGAACGAATACAGGCGGAAGGCGTCCCCATACCTTTCCTCCAGCTCGGCGAGCCTGCCCAATTCATAAAGGGCCTGGTATTGGTGGGGATCGATGCGGAGGGCGGTGTTCCATGCCTCCGCGGCGCGCCGGAACCTGTTCAGGTTGAAGTCCTCTATGCCGCTGTATACCAGTCCCTTGGCCGCATTTTGGGCGGCATCCCTGAATTTGGGGTAGGTCGTGGTCAATTCGGAAAGCTCGGGAAGGCCCGGCGTCAGGCGGGAGCCCAGTTTTACGAGGCTGCGGGATTCCCCGGCCCTTCCCTCGTCGCGCAGCAGGAGCGCCTGGGCCGCCAGCGCCCTCCCGTTGCCCGCCAATATCCCGATTTCATAATCCGTCCGCGGTTCCATGAGGCGGTGGGTCCTGAGGCGGCTCCAAAACACGGACGGTTTTTCCATGACGCCAAACCTTTCGCTGGCACGGCCTATCCTGACCATGATTCCATCCCAGGCCGCCCCCACTGAGGGCATCGGCATTCCCATCGGCTCAATCCACAGCGCGTGGCGGGGCGCTCCCCGCGCGATTTCCCACATGACGGGAACATCGTTTTGGCATGCTTCGATGCCCGCCAACGGAACATCGGTGATTTTCTCCAGCAATTTGTGTTCGGGCGCGCCAATGTCCAGGTACCTCCGGGTCACCACTTTTATGCCCGGGCACAGGCCTTCCACCTCGATTCCATACCAAAGCGGGAACAGCCACACGTCGCTGTAGCCGGCCACGATTCCCGGCCCCTTCAGCTGCGCCGTCATGTTCTTCAAATGATCCCACGCCGCGTAGCTTTGCCCCCGCATTCCGGTTGTCCTGCCGCGCGTGAATTGGAAAGCTGCCAGGAAGGCAACCAGGAGGATGGCCGCCTTTTTCTGTGAAACAAGCCACCCCACCCCCACGCCGCCGCAGGCCGCGGCTATCCAGCCGAGCGTAAGGTCCATGTGGACCGCGTGCCCCTGCCGGACGGGCGCGTAAACGGCCACGGCCGAAACGGCCAGCGCGGCCAGCAGGATTCCGGCTGGCCGAGTGGCGGAGCAGGCGAACAGGATTATGAGCCCGAGCGCCGAGAACAGGAGTATCGGCCCCGACTCCGCCTTTACCAGCCGCCAAGAATTCCCAAGCCCGCCGGCGGTGATGTTCCCCACCGCCGTGGCGTTGTGAAACCAGTCGCGGTATGGCCCCATGGTGGCGTAGGACCACATCCGCGAAACCCGGTTGGGGACTCCCCAGTTGATGGGCGGATTAGCCTCGGCCCGTATCGGCGGGAACAAGGCCCGGCCCGTGACGGGGAGTATGAACAGCATTACCGCGAGGAGGACGTTTCTTCCCCCTGCAACCCGGGATTCCCCGGATTTGTGCAGATGCATCCATGCCAAAACCGGTACCAGAAACAGTCCCATGTAGTGCTGGCTGACGGCGAGCCCGGAAAAAAAGGCCGCGGCCAGCCGGGAGCGGTCGTTCGGCCGGTTGGCGTAGTCGAGGATGGGCAGGACGGCCAGGGCGTAAAGGGCCATGAAGAGGGCGTATTTCTCCGCCATTCCCGAGTATTGCCAGGTCTTGGGTGACAGCATGCAGGCGAGCGCCGCGGCGGCGCCCGCGCTTGCCGATGCGAGCGTCCCCATGCCGGAGGCTCTGGACACCCGGGAAGTGATTATCCAGAGGACCGCGGCGCTGGCCGCGCTGGCGGCGGCTGAAAGGAGGTTCATCCTGAATCCCGGAGACCCCGCCGGAACCAGCGAGAAAATCTTCCCGAGAAGCATCAAAAGCGGATATCCCGGCATGTGGGTGTTCGACAGGGTGATTGCGCAGGAAATCATTTCCCCCGAATCGCTGATGGACAGGCCCGGGGCCAGCCCAATCAGGTAGAAAAGGAATACGGACAGCCAGGCAATCGCCCCCGCCGTAAGTTCACGGCTGGCTTGCGCCGGCAATCCTGAAAAGGCGGGTGTTTCCTGCATCGCTGTGCAATTATCCCACTCCATGCAGTCCGGTGGCGCCGGCTTGGGAATATAAGACTAATCAGCCTCAATAATTGCCACGACGCCAGGCCGCGGATTGGCCTACAGCGGCATGGCTCGGGTCACTTGGCAGGTAACTTAAAATCTGCCTGCGGCGATTTGGAATTTAGTTCCAAATCGCCGCGACCATGGATGGGGGAGGCAAGGAGGTGCCGAAGCGGAGCGTCTTAGGCGCCGAACGTCAGGATGCTGCCGCGAAGCGGAATAAATGATGCTCCGCGTACCACTGGCATCGCGGAGCCTGGCGACGCTGAACGGGGGGGAACCCCTTCACGGGTTCCCCCCCGCCGAGTTAGGATTCGACTTGGATTTCCCAGGGATTCTGGAGGAATTTTTTCGCGAATTCGAGGCAGGCTTCGAGCGAGAGGAACACCACTTCCCGCGACTCCCAAAGTTCTTGGCTCTGGTAGGGCTTCGCCGGCCGGTGAATCTTAAGCACGTACCCGTTGGCCACCTTCCGGATGTCCAAGTGGATGTCCATCTCCTGTTCGAACGGGTTGATTGGCATCTCAAGCCGAAGTATATCCCGGCCGCGGCCTCGGATACAATATCTCCGGAATGAAGCCTGAACTGCTTTCGCGCGACGAGAGCGTCCTCGTGGTGGTGGATTACCAGGAGAAGCTGATGCCGCATATCTACGGGAAGGAGGCCATCCTCGGTAAGGCGGGCCTCCTGCTTTTTGCCGCGGAAACGCTGGGAGTCCCTGTCCTCGCCACCGAACAGTATCCGAAGGGTCTGGGCGGGACCGTCCCGGAGGTCAGGGGGGCGATTCCCTCCTTCGCCCCGGTGGAGAAAAACTGCTTTTCCTGCGCGGGGGAGCCGGAGTTTTCCCGAAGGCTCGCGGCACTGGGCCGCAAGCAGGTCATCCTGATGGGCGTCGAGACCCACGTGTGCGTGGGGCAGACCGCGCTGGAGCTCGCCGCAAAGGGGAATTCCGTGTATATCGTCGTGGACGCGTCGGGTTCACGCCGCCCGCTGGATGCGCAAACCGCTTTACGCCGGCTCGAGTCAGTGGGAATCGGGCTGGTGACGGCGGAAGGTGTGGTGTTCGAGTGGCTCCGCCGCGCCGGGACGGACGAGTTTAAAAAGATTTCGGTGCGAGTGAAGGAAAGCCATTAGCTATTAGCTGTAAGCTGTAAGCGGTTCTCAGGGAGAAGAAAACTTTTCTCGTCCTTTTCTGAAGCTAAAAGCTTATTGCTAACGGCTAACAGCTTCCTGAATTAACTTGACATCGCCGCGCTTCAAGGGTATCTTGCCAAAAACAAACGCTCTGGGTGTTCGGGAACGCCGTGAGAATCGGCGACGGCCCCGCCACTGTAAGCGCCTACGAGCCCCATATGACGCCACTGGGAAAGCCCGGGAAGGCAAGGGGTAAGGTTGAAGGCGCGAGTCAGGAGACCGGCCCAAGGAGTAAAAACCGGGGCTCCCCGCGGCGCGGGAGCCGGATTTTCCGGACCCAAACCCGCGCGCCGCGCGGGTTTTCTGTTGCGAGGGCCCCAAAAACTTGAGGAGAAAACCAATGACTAGGGTCACTCGGTTAATTGCGGTCCTGGCCTTGCTGGCGGGAGGCTCCGCCGGCGCCATAGAGTCTTCACCCCTTATTTCCACTTCAACGGTCTACTCGGTCTCTGCGACCACGGCGCAGTCCCCGGCCGCGGTTTCCCGGGTTGCCAATCCTTCAGCGACTACCCTGCACGGCCATCCGGCCGCGGGCGCGACCGCGCCCGGCGAGCCCTTCGACTCGGGCGCTTCGCGCCCTCGCTCAGGGCGAGTCGAAGGGCCGCCCACGGCGGCGACCGCCAACGTCCTGGTGACGGGTCCGGCGGAGTCACCCCGTCCCGTTCCCTCGCTCGAACCGGTGCATGTGGTGGCCTCGCGGCCCTCCTCGGCGCTCGAGCACATCCCGGCCGCGGTCAGCATAATCGACGCCCGGGACGCCTCGGCTTCCGGCGCGAGCCCCCGGACCGGCGATGCGCTGGTCAACTCGGGAGCCGCCTCGTTCATGTCGAAATACCCGGCCGCGCTGGACTACATCGCCATCCGGGGATACAAGAACACGGGTGATGCGGACAGCGCGCAGGTCGCCGTCCTCGTGGACGGCCGGCCCGCGGGCGGCGCCAACCTCGCCAAGTTCCCGCTGGACGGGCTCGACCGGGTGGAGGTGGTGCGCGGGGCGGGTTCGGCGCTGTTCGGCTCCTCGGCGATGGGCGGAGTCGTCAACCTGGTCCCGAAGCGCGGACGGGGTGAGCCGTCCGGCGCGGTGGCGCTGGAGGCGGGGTCGTGGGACCACCGCAAACTGCGCGGCGAGTTCGGCGGGGAGGCTGACGCGGTGGATTTCTTTGCGACCGCCTCGCGCCTTACCTCCGGCCCGTTCCAGGTGCCCGGCGACGGGTACCGGAACGCCGGAACCGAAGAGTGGAACGGCGCCCTCAACATGGGGGTTTCGGCCGGACCCCACCGCATCGGCGTCTCCACCTACGGATGGTTCGGCGACGTCCTGCACGACCCCGGCATGCTCTCGTGGCCGGTCGATTCCCGCCAATACGCCATGAAGCGGTACCTCACGGGCGAGGTTTCACTGGCCGGCTCGCAGGGGTGGCTTTCCTGGGACCAGGCGCTTTACCAGACGCGTGAAACCGACGTCTATCACGAGTATTCGTCCGGCCCGGAGTCGGTTTCCCACTTCGAGGGTAACGAGGAGGGCGGCCGCCACCTGTTCACCGCCAACCTGGGCAGGGAGTCCGCGGTGACCACCGGGCTGGAGTGGGCGAACCACTCCTCGGAGAACTTCAACTACACCGACGTCCCCTACAGCCCCCGCGCCGAGCGCGACAACATGGCGCTCCTCGCGGAGGCGCGCGTCCAGGGCCCCTGGCGCCCGCTGGAGCTCACGGGCGGGGTCCGGCAGGACTGGTTCACCCAGAAGGCGTCCCAGCCGGAAAAGGGGCTTGCCATCCCCGGGGTCGAACTGGGCAGCCAGTCCTGGGATGCCACCACGGTGCACGGCGGCCTCCTGCTGGACTACTCGGTCGTCCGTTTCTACGCTTCGGCGGGGACGGGGTTCCGCGCCCCGGTCGCCGCCGAGCTGGCCGCGAACTTCTCCACGAGTTACTACGGGAATACCTGGAATTACCGCGGCAACCCGGACCTGGCGCCGGAGCACAGCCTCACGGCGGAGGGCGGCGTGGGAATGAAGCTGGGCGCCCTCGATGGGCGCGTCGGGTATTTCCGGACGGTCTTCACGGACAAGATATCCCAGGTTTTGACGGGCGGGAACGACTACACCTACCGCAACCTCAAGGGCACCACCGTCGGCGGCGTGGAACTCGAGGCTTCCACGAGCGTCCCGGCGAAGGAGGGGACGGTCGTCCGGCCGTTCGTGAGCGGGACCTGGCATGACATCCGGCGCAACGACGACCTGGACGAGGTGGACCGCACCGGGGTTGACACCGTCCTTTACATCCCCGAATGGTTCGGGAGCGCCGGGTTCGGGCTGGAGCGCGACCCCGGCAGGCCGGGCGGCTGGTCCGGCCGGGTGGCGGCGGTGGCCCAGGGGCGCCAATGGGAGCAGGATTTTTCGACGGGTGGATACGGCCGGAAGAGGCCGTTCGTGGTGTTCAACGCGGACGCCCGCTACCGCCTGTCCACGTTCGCCAGCGTTTACGCCGTGGTGCAGAATTTCATGAACGAGGAATACGAGTACCACATTGACTACCCGGAGCCCGGCACGACCGTGGTGACGGGCCTCGAGGTTTCGTTTTAGCAATGGGCAGGCTCGTCTTCGTCACCGGCGGCTCGCGGAGCGGCAAGAGCCGCTACGCCGTCGAGCGGGCCGAGGCCGCCGGGAAGAAGGTCCTGTTCGTAGCCACGATGATTCCGCACGACGATGAGATGAAGGAGCGGGTGGAAAGGCACCGGCGCGACCGCCCGGGGCACTGGGATGTGGTCGAGCGCGAGACCGGCGCCGCATGGGCGCTCGCGGAGGCGAAGGACAAGGGATACACCGCCGCCGTCGTGGACTGCCTGACGCTCCTCGTCTCCAACATCCTGCTGGCGGGCGGGAACGAGGAGTCGGCCCTGATGGAGGCGCGCGAACTGGTGGCGGCCGCCAAAATGGTCCCGTTCACGACCTTCGTCGTTACCAACGAGGTGGGTTCGGGTGTCGTTCCCACCAGCGACCTGGGCCGGGCTTTCCGGGATGTCGCCGGATTCGTCAACCAGGAGGTCGCGCGGGGCGCGGATGAGGCGTACCTGATGGTCAGCGGCCTGCCGGTGTCCCTCAAGGCCCCGAAGTCATCGGGCGGCCCGCCGTTGTTCGGGAGCCGGGGCAGGTGAGCTCCCTCGAGAAGACCGTTTCCGCCATCCTGCCGCCCGATCCTGGCCGGGAGAAGTCGGTGCGGGCCCGGCTGGACAGCCTGACCAAGCCGCTGGGGAGCCTCGGACGGCTCGAGGACCTGGCGGCGCGCGTGGCGGTCATGACCGGCGCCGACAAGCCGTCGCTCGCCCGGAAAGCCGTCATCGTAATGGCGGCGGACCACGGCGTCGCCGCGGAGGGGGTCAGCGCCTACCCCCCCGAGGTGACGCGCCAGATGGTCCTCAACTTCCTCAACGGCGGGGCGGCCATCAACGTGCTGGCGCGCCACGCGGGCGCGCGCGTGGTGGTGGTGGACGCGGGAGTCAGCGGGGAGCCGCTTGAGCATCCTGCACTGGTTTCCCGGCGGATCGGCAACGGTACATCGTGCATTACGCGGGGGCCGGCCATGACCCGCGCCGAGGCCGTCAAGTCCGTCGAATCGGGCATCGCCGTCCTGGAGGAGGAGGCTGGGAAGGGGCTGGACGCCGTCTGCGCGGGGGACATGGGAATCGGTAACACGACCCCTTCGAGCGTCATCACGGCGGCCTTCACCGGCAAACCGCCCGAGGACGTCACGGGGCGGGGCACCGGTGTGGACGACGAGGCCCTGGCGTGGAAGGTCTCGGCCGTGAAAAGGGCGCTCGAGACCAACCGTCCCGACCCGGCTGACCCGTTGGGCGTGCTCGCATCCGTCGGGGGGTTCGAGATAGGGGGAATGGCGGGAGTCATGCTCGCGGCCGCCGCGAGGCGGATTCCGGTGGTCGTCGACGGGTTCATCTCCGGCGCCGCGGCGCTGATTGCGGCGGGCCTGGTCCCGCTGGCGAAGGAATACATGTTTGCGGGGCATTGCTCGACCGAACCGGGCCACCGGGCCATCCTGGCGCACCTGGGGCTGAGGCCGGTGCTCGACCTCGAAATGAGGCTGGGGGAGGGGACCGGCGCCATCCTCGCGCTGGGGGTGCTAGAGGCGGCGGTCAAACTTATGAACGAGATGGCCACGTTCGGCGAGGCGGGCGTCTCGGAAAAGGGGAAGAAATGAATTTTATCGTCGCGTTTCAGTTCCTTACCATGATTCCGGTCCCCCTGCGGGGGAAGCCAAGTGAGGGCGATTTCGCGAAGGCGATGCTCTGGTTCCCCGCGGTGGGGGCGCTTCTCGGGCTTGTCCTGGCGGGGACCTACGGCGTCCTGTCGGCCTTCTTCCCCCCCCCTTCCCTGGTGTGCGGTTCCGTTCTGGCGGCCCTGCTGGCACTGCTGACCGGGGGGCTTCACCTCGACGGGGTCGCGGATGCCGCGGACGCGCTTTTCTCCGTGAAGGGCCGGGAGGAAAGGCTCCGGATAATGAAGGACAGCCATATCGGCGCGATGGGCGCCGCGGCGGTGGCGTTCACCGTCGTAATCAAGGCGGCCCTGCTCGCCGCGCTTCCCGTCGCGGACGCCTGGAAGGCCCTCGTGATGTTCCCCGCCGCCAGCCGCTGCTCCATGCTGCTTCCGGCGCTCCTCTTTCCCTACGCACGCGCGACCGGCGGGACCGCGCGGCCGTTCGTGGCCGGCCTTCGCCTGAGCACGGTCCTGATTTCCTCCGTGGCGACGGTCGCCGCCGCCACCTGGCTGCTGCGCTTCGACGGAACCATGGCGTTCCTGGCGGCCCTGGCTTTCGCGGCTTCCGCCGGGTGGCTGTTCCGCCGCCTGCTCGGCGGCGTCACGGGCGACGCGCTGGGTTCGGTGAACGAGGGGGCGGAGCTGGTTTTCCTGGCCGTCCTAGTGGCGCTCCGGTGAGGGCCGTCCTTCTTTCCCTCTTCCTCCTGTGTTCCACGGCGTTGGCGGCCCCAATAAAAGTTGTCGATGACATCGGCACGACGGTAACGGTGGACTCAGTGCCAAGCCGCGTGGTCTGCCTTTCACCCGGCGCGACCGAAATCATCTACGCGCTCGGCGCGGGCGGCCTGCTCACGGGGGTTTGTTCGCTGTGCGACTATCCGCCGGAGGCGCGCAGGCTCCCGCGGGTGGGCGACTTCATGGACCTGAGTCTCGAGGCCATCCTGGCGGCCCGCCCCGGGCTCGTCGTGGCCACCGGCGGAATCCAGAAGGAGATTGTCCTGCGCCTCCGGGATGCGGGGATTCCCACGGTGGTGCTCTATCCCCACGGCATCCTGGGCGTATACGGGAATATCAGCCTGCTGGGAGCGCTGTTGGGGCGCCAACAGGAGGCCCGGGCGCTGGTATCCCGGATGTCGGCCCTGGTAAAGAAGATGACCGCCCGCCAGAAGCGCGCCATGACGGGGAGCAGGCGGCCGCGGGTCTACTTTGAGGTTTCGTCCAATCCGCTGATGGCGGCGGGCGGGAAGGGCTACCTGGGCGACCTCATCTGGATGGCGGGGGGCGAAAACGTCGCCCGGAACACCGCGGACGAGTTCCCGCGCATGTCGCCCGAATTCATCATCGCCTCCGACCCCGAGGTCATCATCCTCTCGCACGCGGCCGACCCGGCGCACGCCGTGGAGGAGCTGAGGCAAAGGCCCGGCTGGGCCGACGTCAGCGCGGTCAAGGAAGGGCGGGTCTACGCCGACCTCGACATGGACATGCTTATGCGGCCCGGGCCGCGGCTGGTAATGGGGCTTTCGTCGCTTCAGCGCAGGATTATTCCCCCCAAATGAGGCTGCGCAGCCGCGCTGCGGCGTTCCTGGGGCTTGCTGCCGCGGCCGCCGCCGCCTTCATCCTGGAGCTTTGCACGGGCGCCGTCCGCCTGCCCCTGCGCGACGTGGCGCTGTGCCTCGCCGGCAACGGGGACGCCGCCGGGGCGATGGCGCGGCAGGTTGTGCTGGACGTCCGGCTCCCGCGGGCCGTCATGGCCACCTGTGTGGGCGCGCTTCTCGCGGTCGCCGGCGCGCTCCTGCAGGGCCTTTTGCGGAATCCGCTGGCCGAGCCGTACCTTCTGGGCATCTCATCCGGCGCAGGCCTGGCCGTGACCCTGGCCATGGTGGCGGGATTGCCGCTCGTCATCTACGGCGTCTACTCGGTGCCGCTGGTGGCGTTCGCGGGGGCGCTGGCCGCGCTGGTCGCGGTGTATTTCCTCGCGCAGTTCCGCGGCCGGCTCATGGTCACCACGCTCATCCTCGCCGGGGTGGTGGTGAGCGCGTTCCTGTCCGCCATCATAACCCTGCTCGCGTCGCTATCCTCCTCGCGCTTCCTCGAGGTCTTCTCCTGGCTGATGGGCCATCTCCAGCCGGCGGTCCGTGGCACGGAAAAGTGGGTGGTGGGCTACACCATCGCCGGGCTCGCGGTCGCCTGGGCGCAGTCGCGCGACCTGAACGCACTCATGCTGGGCGAGGAGGAGGCCGAATCGCTGGGCGTGCGGGTGGAGTCGCTGAAGAGGCTCCTGTTCCTGCTTTCCTCCCTCCTGACGGGTGTGGCGGTTTCCGTTTCGGGGCTGATCGGGTTCGTGGGGCTGGTGGCGCCGCACATGGCCCGCCTTCTCGTGGGGGCCGACCACCGGATACTCATTCCCGCCTCGGCCCTGGCCGGCGCGGCGCTGCTCCTGCTGGCGGACACGGTGGCGCGCCTCGCCATCGCGCCGGCGGAACTGCCGGCGGGGGTGGTGACCGCGCTGGTGGGCGGTCCGTTCTTCCTCGCGCTCCTGCTCCGGCACGCGCGAAGTGTTTCACGAAGGCCGGGCTAGGTTGAATGAAGAAACATAATCAGCCCTCACCCATACCCTCTCCCGTCATGCGGGAGAGGGTTCGCGGACCCCACTGTCCCCTCAATAGCGGATTTTTCGTTTTTCGTTGGGCCCGGAGGCCGCGCTGATGCTCGTGGCCCGGGGGCTTTCGGCCGGCTACGCGGGGAGTGACGTTCTGCGGGAGGTCTCCCTGGCCATCAAGCCGGGGACCCTGGCGGGGCTGCTGGGCCCCAACGGGAGCGGCAAAACCACGCTCCTGCGGTGCCTGGCCCGGCTCCTGCGCCCCTCGGCGGGAAGCGTCAGGCTGGGCGGCCGCGACCTCTTCCGGGACATGCGGGAACGGGAGGCGGCCAAGCTGATCGCGTTCGTTCCGCAGGAGGAGACGCTGGCGTTTCCGCTCACCGTGCGCGAGGTGGCGGGGCTGGGACGGACGCCTTGGCTGGGCCGGTTCGGCTGGTCGGGGCATGAGGACGAGGAGGCCGTGGAGCGGGCGCTGGCGGAGATGGACATGCTGGGCGTGGCCGACCGGCCCTTCGACGCCATTTCGGGCGGCGAGCGCAAGCGCGCCATCATCGCCCGGGCGCTGGCGCAGGAGGCGCGCGTCCTCCTCCTGGACGAGCCGACAGCGCACCTGGACGTGGCGCACGCGCTTTCGCTTTTTTCCCTCCTCCGCCGGCTGGCCAGGAAGGGCCGCACCATCGCCGTGGCTTCGCACGAGATGTGGCAGTTGGCGCGCTTCTGCGGGAAGCTCTTCCTTATGGAGAAGGGAAAGCTGGCGCTCGCGGGGCCCCCGGGCAGGGTGCTGGGCCACCCGGCCTGCGCCCGCGTCTTCGGGGTGCGCATCACGCTGGCTCGCCGGGCCCGCACCCTGACCCCTATAATTGATGAGTAGAGGCATGATGTTTGGATGGTCCCTTCATCACCCCTCTCCCCGAAGGGGAGAGGGGTATGTACCGGTTCTGGGTAAAGGGGGTGTACGGCCATGCCACCAAAGGTGGCAAAGTCCAACATGCTTCGACCCCTGCCGCGCCGGGTCCTCCCGGCGGGGTGCCAGGGCGCGCCGCCGCATCCCTCTCCTGGTGGCGTTCGCAGCCATGTCCGTCCTGTTTCCTTCCCGTGTCCCCTCCGACGCCGTCAAGGGCGCCCGTCCCCTCTCCGACTTCAGCGACAGGTATTTCCGCGCCGACGACAAGGGGCGCGCCTCGCTCGAGGCCAAGTGGAAGGGCAAGTTCGTGGCCGTTTCGGGTGAGGTGGTAATAGGGACCCTGTATAACACCGTCCTCCGGGAGCACCGGGTGGTCACGATCCCGGATACGGGCGACTACCTCGTGTTGATGTCCGGCCGCGAGGGGGAGTGGGCGGCCTCCGCCCTGCGTGACGCGGCGGCGGGACGGAAGGCCCGCATCACCGGGAAACTCGTCTCCGTGGACTTCCACCGGAAGACGGTCCAGTTGGACCCCGCCGAGGTGCGCCTGATAGGCCGGGCTTCCGACGACCTCAAGTTCCTGCGCGGGTACTACCGTGACCTGGAGACGGGCGCCCGGAAGAAGCGCGGATACGAGGGCGAAATACTGGCCTTCCTGGCCGGGCAGAGGTCGAAGGAATTCGCCTCCTTCCTTGGCGAGGTCGCCCTGCGCGACTACCCCTTCGAGCGGCTGGATATTCCCCGCATCAAGGACACTTCCGTCGGCGTCCTCGGGCGGATGGGGGAGCTTGGTACGGCGCCGCTGGTGTCCGTAATCGAGGGGTACCGGAAGCGTCCGGGCATGTTCAACCGGCGGGTTTTCGGGTACGCCATCATCTGCCTGGGGGACGTGGGCGACAAGCGGGCCTGGAAATACGCCGGTGAGCTGGAGCGCAGCAGCGGCGTGGAGCTTTCGTGCATCTTAAGGCTTTTCGAGCGGAGCCGCGACCTCCTGCCGGAGTCGAGATGGACGGAGATATTGAAGATGGCCGACAACGTCCTGCGGATGGAGGCGGATTCGACCACGAAGCGGCACGCCCAGGACGCCATGGACGCCTACACGAGCGGGAGCTGGGGAGGTTCGCCGCGCCATGAGGGCATGGGGGCGCCGGCGCGGTAGCCGCAAGACTCCGCCGGAAGCCATTGACGGCGGCGGAACGGGGGGGCTAGCGGGCTGCTGAAAAAGTCTCCCAAAGAGGCGAAGGGGACGGTCTTTGAGGGTCGTGTGAGGACCGATTCGGAGTCGCCGCGAGGTTTTACGAGCGTTCGTCCTCGCGCCGGCTCCTGCCGGCCGCGACGGAGAACGCGCGGCCACGGTGTCCGGGAAGCCTTGTTTGACAAGGCTTCCCGGACGAGCGCGAGGTCCGAACCTGAGCGAGCCCGCCGCGGTGGGGCGGGCGAGCGACCCGAAAAGACTGGCCCTGAGCCTCAAGATTATTGCATGACACTTATTTCAGCAGCCTGCTAGAGTGGAATCCTGAGGGTTTCGGCAAACGGAGCCGTCTTTTGGAAGGGAGGTAGTCGTTTGTTTTTCGCGGTTTGGCGCGTGAGGGCGCGCCGGGAATAGCGAAGTGCCCGGATTCCTTTCATCGGGCTGGCCGCTGGCGGCGTTGCGGCTCGTCCTGCTTGGCGCGGGTGCGGCCGTACTGTGGGAGATGGCGGCACGCATCGGCGCGGGATTCCTGCCGGACCGCGGCAAGCGGGACATTCCGGGTTCCCTCACGGTCTTCGGGGTCGGTCTCCTCCTGGGGTGGCCCGCCCTGGGCTTCACCTTCCTGGGGCTTTCCCTGGTCGGCCTCTTCTACCCCCCGCTCATCGTCCTCGGTGCCGTGGCCCTGCTGGCTTCCTCCCGCGCCTTCCGGGAGCGCCGTTCGTTCCTCCTTTCCGCCGCGCGCGGCTGGGGTTCGCTGGGATGGCCGGCGCTTGTCGCGCTCGTCGCGGTCGCGTTCCCCCTCGTACCTCACATGCTGGTTCCGGAGGTGGAGCAGGACGTATACGCCTATCATTTGGGGGCCCCCTGGCAGTTCCTGCTGACCCACCGCGTCCAGCTTGAGTGCGTCTACATGGATTTCCACCTGCCCCTTACGCTCGAAATGACCTTTGCGCTCCCCCTGGTAATCGGCTACGAGCGGCTGTGCCGCTGGCTGGTCCTGTCCTTCTTCGTCGCGGCGTCCTCGGTGTGGGCGGCCCTGTGTCTGAAGGAGGGGAGGCGGACAGCCGCGTGGCTGGGCCCGCTGGTGGCGCTTTCGACCGCGCACCTGCTCTGGCTCCTGACCCGGAGCAAGAACGACGTGGCGGCGGCCGCCTTTTTCGTGGCTGGCGCCCTGCTCCAGCGGGGCCGTCCCGGGCTTACGGGGGCCCTGCTGTTCGGGCTGGGGGCGGCCGTCAAGCCCGTCTTCGCCCCGCTGGCAGTCGTGTGGTGGATATTCAATCCTCCGCCCGCCCCGTTGCGGAAGTGGTGGCGTGATGTCGCCGTGCTGGCCGCCCTTTTCCTCCTGCCCGTTTCGGTCTGGTGGGTGAAAACCTGGCTCGCCACGGGGAACCCGGTCTATCCCCTGGCCACGGGGTTATTCCCGACGTTCGATTGGGATGCCCGCAATGCCGCGGCCTACCGGATATACATCCAGCCGCTTCTCCCCACCAACCTGAGGGGATTCCTCGACCTCCCCTCCGCGTTCCTGGACAATCTGGGCGACAAGTCGTTGCTGCTGCCGCTGGCCCTGCCGGCGGTGCTCTTGCTGGGGAGGTGGAAACGGGCGTCCTGGGCGTGCGTCGCGGGCGGAATGGCCATCCTGGCGGCCGGGAAATTCTCCCGTTTCATGCTCCCGGCGACATGGCTGTTTTGCCTTGTGGCGGCGCGGGAGGCCACCTTTTTGGCGCCGCGTTGGCGGGTTGCCGCGGTTGCCCTCGCTTCCGCGTATTCGTTTGCGCATGCCGCTACCAATCCGCTCTTGCGTCCCCTGCCGTGGGAAAACGCGGCCGCGCCGTTCCACTACGCGCTGGCGGACGAGCTGGAGACCTTCGGGGAGAAGGTGGGCGACCTGGCCGCGCTGAAGGCCCAGCGGGTCATCACGATGGGGGAGATGCGGTCCTACCGGGTGCCCGCGCGGGTGATTTTCACCGGAATGCTTGGCCAGACGCCGCTGATATGGAAGACGGTCAGGGAGTCGCGTACCGAGCGGGACTTGGACAGGCGCTTCCGCCAGATGGGCCGCCCGCTGCTCCTGCACAACCTGATTGGCTCAATATGGAAGGGGTCCCGTTACTGGGTGTTCGAGTGGGACGAGCGCATGCTGAAGCTTTACCATTCCTGGTTCCGGAGCCGCATGGAGGTGGCGGCCGCCCCCCGGCGGAGCGACACGGGAGTGGGGTGCTACTACGTCTACCGGTTCCTGCCGGGCCCCCGTTCCGGCCCCCCGCCTCCGGCGGCGGGGTATTTCCTGCCGGGCGCTGAAAGCGCCTGGGTGAAGGCCCTCGCTTACCGCGCCGCCAAGGATTATCCCTCCGCCATCAGCGAATTGAAGGGCATTCTGCGGATTGTGCCGGCACTGGGCATGGTGGAAAGCGAGCTCGGGTTCATATATTACCTGGCGAAGAAATACCCGGAGGCGATAAAGACGCTGAAGCCTATCTACGAGTCGCGGGTCCTGGACTCCAAGAACTTCCTTATCTATGGGCTGGCGCTCGCTGAAGCGGGCTATTTCGACGCCGCCGACCGCGTCCTGGTGCAGTCCAGTAAGTACTACCCGATGGCGTGGGAATACATCCAGGCGGACCGCGGGGAATTTTTCCGCAAGCGGGCGGAAAAGGAGCTGGCGGGAAGTAATTGGGGGGCGGCGGAAAGGCGGGCGGTCCTGGCCTGGGAGCACCTGAAGTCACTGCCGCCTTCGGCCTTTCCGGAAGTCGAGGCTTCCCGGAAGCACAATCTGGCGCTTACCTTGGGGCTCCGGGGCGACTTGGCGCGGAGGCGGGGCCGCGCCGTGGAGGCGGCGGGATTTTATCGGGAGGCCCTGGGGCTGCAGCCGGACGCGCCGCAGGCGGCGGAATGGCAGCGCCGGCTGGATGAAACGGCGGGAGGGAGCCGCGGAAAGGCTTTTTAGATCAACAGGCTGGTGGAAAACCCTGTTTTTCCGGGATTTTCGTGGGCGGATCATTGCGCAACCCGCTGATAACATTGGAAGCTCTTCACCCTCTCCCGTTCTCCGGGAGAGGGCAGGGTGAGGGATGAGTTGTTCGAGCCCGTGTTTTCAGCATTTTCCCTCCAGTTCCCTCACCCTTTCGGGCCGGGACTCCCTTTCCCGCGAAGCGGGAGAGGGAGGTTCTGGCAAACCGAATATATGGAAATTCTTGAAGCGCCAAAAACCTCTGGCCCGGTCCAGGATTTTCTTTGACATAGCCGCCCTTTTCGTTCCATACTTATTGGCGCTCACCGGCATTAATCAATTCAAGGAGGGTTCGAATGGCCAAGAAAGCGGGTGCGAAAAAGGTCGTGGCGGCTGGCAAGGGCAAGTATGTCTATTTCTTCGGAGGCGGCAAGGCCGAGGGGAACGGGAAAATGAAGGATGTCCTCGGCGGCAAGGGAGCCGGGCTGGCGGAGATGTCGTCGACCGGCGTGCCGGTGCCCCCCGGGTTCACGGTCACGACCGACGTGTGCCGGATGTATTACCTGGCAAGGAAGAAGTTCCCCGCCGTCGCGGCAAGGCAGTTCAAGGACGCCGTCGCGCGGCTCCAGAAGGTGACCGGCAAGAAGCTCGGGGACATGAAGAAGCCCCTGCTGGTTTCGGTCCGCTCCGGAGCGAAGTTCTCGATGCCGGGCATGATGGACACCATCCTGAACCTCGGGTTGAACGACCACACCACAAGCGCGATGGCCCGGAACAGCGGGAACCCGCGCTGGGCGTGGGACTGCTACCGCCGGTTCATCCAGATGTTCGGCAACGTGGTGCTGGAGATGGGCAAGGAAGTCTTCGAGCACCAGCTGACCGAGGTCCGCGAGAAGGCGGGGGTGAAATCCGACGCCGAAATCCCGGCTGAGTCGCTCCAGGAAGTCGTCGCGCGGTACAAGAAGCTCGTCAAGGAAAAGACCGGGCGCGACTTCCCCCAGGATCCCTTCAAACAGCTTGAGATGTCGCGTGACGCCGTGTTCCGCTCCTGGATGAACGACCGCGCCATCTACTACCGCAAGCAGAACAAGATTCCGGACGACATCGGGACCGCCGTCAACGTGCAGTCCATGGTCTTCGGGAACATGGGCGACGACTGCGGGACCGGCGTGGGGTTCACGCGCAACCCGGCCACGGGCGTCAAGGAGTTCTACGGCGAGTACCTCCTGAACGCGCAGGGCGAGGACGTGGTGGCGGGCATCCGCACGCCGCGGCACATATCGAACCTGGCGAACGACATGCCCAGGGTGGCGAAGCAGCTGAAGGACATCACCACGAAGCTCGAAAAGCATTACCGGGATACCCAGGACTTCGAGTTCACCATCGAGCGTGAGAAGCTTTTCATGCTCCAGACGCGCACCGGCAAGCGCACCGCGCAGGCCGCCGTGGCCATCGCCGTCCAGATGGTGAACGAGAAGCTCATCACCAAGAAGGACGCCCTGATGCGGGTGACCCCGGAGCAGGTGGAACAGCTCCTGCACCCGGTGTTCGATTCGACGGCCCGCAGGAACGCCAAGGTCATCGCCAAGGGCCTGCCGGCCTCCCCGGGGTCCGCATCCGGCATGGCGGTGTTCAGCGCCGACGCCGCGGTGGAGTGGGCCAAGGACGGCAAGGCGACCATCCTCGTGCGGCCGGAGACCACGCCCGACGACATCCACGGGATGGACGCGGCGCAGGGAATCCTCACCGCCCGCGGGGGCATGACCAGCCACGCGGCCGTGGTGGCGCGCGGCATGGGGAAGTGCTGCGTCGCCGGCTGCGAGTCCGCGAAGGTGGACGAGCACGGAAAGAAATTCACGGTGGGCGACCTTACGGTCGGCGAGGGCGAGTGGATATCGCTCGACGGCACCACCGGCGAGGTGCTGCTGGGCCAATTGCCGACCCAGGAAGCCTCGCTTTCCGGGGACTTCGGCATCTTCATGTCGTGGGTGGACGAGACCAAGGAAATTGGCGTCCGGGCCAACGCCGACATCCCGCGGGACGCCAAGGTGGCGCGCGGGTTCGGCGCCGAGGGCATCGGGCTGTGCCGCACCGAGCACATGTTCTTCGCCGCGGACCGCCTGCCGCACATGGTCGCGATGATAATGGCGGAGACGGAGGAAGGCCGGCGCGCCGCGCTGGCGAACCTCCTGCCGTTCCAGCGCGAGGACTTCAAGGGGCTCCTGAAGGAGATGGCGCCCTACGGCGTCACCATCCGGTTCCTTGACCCGCCGCTCCACGAGTTCCTGCCCAAGCGGGAGGAGCTTTTGGTGGAGATAGCGAAGATGGAGGCGAAGGGCGAGGGGGGAGCCGCGCTCGATGAGAAGAAAAAGATACTGGCGCGGGTGCAGGAACTGCACGAGTTCAACCCGATGCTGGGCCTGCGGGGATGCCGGCTGGGCATCATGTACCCCGAGATAACCGAGATGCAGTCCCGCGCCGTCTTTGAGGCGGCCTGCGAGCTCGCGCGCGAGGGAGTCAAGACCGAGCCGGAGATAATGATTCCGCTCGTCGGATTCCCCGGGGAACTCAAGAGCCAGCTCGAGATAGTGCACCGCGTGGCCAAGGAGACCATGGCCTCGGCGGGCCTGAAAGTGAAGTACATGGTCGGGACGATGATAGAACTCCCGCGCGCCGCGCTGGTCGCCGACCAGATCGCGGAAACCGCGGAGTTCTTCTCGTTCGGGACCAACGACCTCACGCAGACCACGCTGGGATTCTCCCGCGACGACGCCGGGAAAATCATCAAGAAGTACAGGGAGATTGGGCTTTTCAAGGACGACCCGTTCGCGACACTCGACCAGACCGGCGTGGGCCAGCTGGTGCGCATGGGCGTCGAGAAGGGCAGGAAGACGCGGCCGAAGCTCAAGGTCGGGATTTGCGGTGAGCACGGCGGCGACCCCGAGTCGGTGCACTTCTGCGTGCGGACCGGGCTGAACTACGTCTCATGCTCGCCCTACCGGGTGCCGGTCGCCCGCCTTGCGGCGGCCCAGGCCGCGCTCGGCGCCTCCGAGTATTCGAGCAAATAAGGGTACCCCGGGCTTCAGCCCGGGGTCCGCTCTTATTGCATTTACTCAATGCGACAATAGTAGCAATGGCATTGATAAAACTATTCCAAGGAGGAACAAATGAACGGGAGCCCGTCCGATGATCTTTTTCGTCGACTAGAGAAACTGGAGAGGGAAGGCCGCCGCTGGAAGGCGGGGGCGCTGGGTTTGGCGGCCCTGCTCGCCGCGGCCGTGCTGGTTGGGGCGACGGACAACCCGCAGGAGGCCACGCTCAAAAAGCTGACCATCGTCAATTCCTCCGGCGACTCGGTGGTCGTCCTGGGTTCCGACGGGCACGGCAAGGCCATCATGACTTTCCGCGACCCCGAGGGAAAGCTCTTCATGGAGCTGGGAACCCAGCTCGGTCCGCACCTGTGGATGCAGGGCGCGGACGGGCAGTCCTCCGTCCAGGTGGGCGTATGGAGGTGGGAGGAGGCCGACAAGGAAGTGCCCTCCCTGCGCTTCGCCGACACCAAGGGGGAGGAGCGCGTCAAGCTGGGCTACGACCTGGACTTCAAGGCCGGGCTGGAAATCTGTTGCAAGGCCGGCCGCATCGTCTCCCTCTCCGGGGATTAGTTGGAGATTAGGGAGAACTGCATAAATAGGTTGATATCAACCACCTGATTAGGATATCGTGGAGGAATGGCACCCTCCACTAACCCAGCGACACCGGTCCGACGTGATGCAGCCGTATACG
>Ga0315282_10001034_pt1 | contig 53632 bp, 56 predicted proteins | sample YL17G07_20_MG_FD_203693 | JGI IMG/M metagenome (GOLD analysis project Ga0315282, IMG submission 203693) | Sediment microbial communities from Yellowstone Lake, YNP, Wyoming, USA - YL17G07_20 | ecosystem: Environmental > Aquatic > Freshwater > Lake > Sediment | place: USA: Wyoming | collected...
GCAGACTGCCCAGGCCGAGGCCTGCCATAAAGACAGTAAGGACGATGCTGACGGCGAAGGGCGCTGCCCCGATGATTTTGACAATCATTCTCGTCCAGAGGATTTCGTAGATTAGGCTGGTCAGCCCAGAAAGAAAAAAACAAACCAAAACCAGAAGCATAACCCTGTTGGCGGAACCGTATGAGATTTCTTTTTTAATCATCAAGTTTTTATATAAGACCCAGTCGTTCAGCCTCAGCGTAGAGGCCGTACTGTTTCATCTTTTTGAATAAGGTTGTGCGGTTTATCTGAAGTGCCCTGGCGGTTTCCTGCCTGTTCCAGCGATTTGCCTCGAGCGCCTGCCGAATAATATTTTTTTCCGGCTCTGCAATCGCTTCTTTAAGGCTTGCTGTCTTGTATGTTTTTTGTCGCCAGCTTTGGTCCTGCCTGATTGAGTCGGGCAAATCCTCCGGGGCGATGAATTTGCCTTTGCTCAGCAACACTGCGCGTTCAATCACATTTTCCAGCTCGCGGACGTTGCCGGGCCAGGAATATCGCTCCAGATACTCCAGCGTTTCGTTGGTGATGCCGAGTTTTTCCTTGCTGTGCTGGATGCTGTATTTCCGCAGAAACTGTTTCGCCAGCAGGGGGACATCGCCGACCCTTTCGCAGAGCGGCGGCAGGTCTATCGTTACCACGTTTACCCGGTAATACAAATCTTCCCGGAATCTGCCCTGCGTTACCTCCTCCTTCAGGTTGCGGTTCGTTGCAAGTATAATCCGCGTGTCGACCGTTTTGGTCTCGTTGCTGCCCACGGGTTCGAAGGTTCTGTCCTGCAGGACCCGCAGCAGCTTCACCTGCAGGGCCGCCGAGGCATTTGAGATTTCGTCGAGGAAGATTGTCCCGCTGTTCGCAGCCAGGAATTTGCCTTCCTTGTTGCTGACCGCCCCCGTAAACGCCCCTTTGACGTGGCCGAAAAGCTCGCTCTCAAGCAGTGTTTCCGGTATCGCCCCGCAGCTTACCTCGACAAAAGGCTTACTGCGCCGGCTGGAGCGATAGTGTATCGCCCTGGCGAGCATACTCTTGCCTGTGCCGGACGGGCCGGTCATTAGCATCGTGGTTGTGCTGTCGGCGACGGCCTCAACGAGGTCGAAAATCTTCGCCATCTTGTAATCGTGGCTGATTATGTTCTCCAGGCTGTATCTTTGTTCAAGCTGAAGCCGCAGGTTTTCGTTTTCGCTCATAAGCGACTGCTGCCTGATTGCCCGCTCCACCGCCAGCCGAAGGTCATCGTCCACGATTGGTTTTGTCAGATAGTCGTAAGCGCCTTTTTTGATGGCCTTGACCGCACTTTCGATGGTTCCGTAGCCGGTTATCACAATCACGACCGTTTGGGGACAGTCTCTTTTTACTATGTCCAATAATTCAAGGCCGTCCCCATCAGGAAGGTTGATGTCCGTTACTACCAGCAGATAATTGTGTTTTTGTAGTTCAGCCGCCGCAGATTTTAGCGTTTCTGCACCGCTTGCTGCATATCCTTCGAGCGACAGAAACTCACACAGGGAATCCAGAATAATCTTATCATCGTCGACAACAAGGATGTTTTTTTCTCTGGTCATAAGCGTTTTCCCGTCTCTACGAGCCTTCCGCTGCCGGCAGATGCACGGTAAATATGCTGCCTCCTCCCGATGCGTTCTCGGCGGTTATTCGTCCGTGGTGTCTTTTAACGATGTCCCTGCATATCGCCAGACCAAGCCCCACTCCTTTGCTTTTGTTCTTCGTGGTAAAGAACGGCTCGAATATGGCCTCGGCGTGTTCCGGCGCAAAGCCTGTCCCTGTGTCGCGAAATTCGATTATGACGCTGTTTTCTTCCGTCAGGACGGTCGAGATGCGCAGCTCACCGCCGTTCGGCATCGCCTCAATCGCATTTTTTATGAGGTTGCAGAACACCTGGAACAGGTTGCCTCCCCTGATTTTCGGTATGCCGGCGCAGTAATTCCGCAATACGCGGATGTTCGACCCTTCAGCCCTGGCATCCATAGTCTTTATGGCGTCTTCGATAATCTGTTCTATTTTGACGTATTCTTCCAGCGAATAAGTGCCCCGCGAAAATTCCAGCAGGTCGCTTACAATTTGCACCATTCTGATAATTCCGTGTCGGCACTGGACAAGATACTCTTTGGGCTTTTCGTAATTTCCCTGCTCAAGGCTTCTCAGCGCCAGGTTGATATACCGCAGTATGCCGTCAAGGGGATTATTCAACTCGTGAGCCACTTTGGAGGTGAGTTTGCCTATTGTTGCCAGCCTCTCCATATTAGCCAGTTCTCGCGGGTCAATGCCGCTGTCAGCTTTTGCCGGCTTTGGGGACTGTAGTTTTTCACCGTCTGGCATAATCGCAATAATAGGGGGTGAGTATGCCGCTTGTCAATAGGAGCGTTGAAAAAAAACAACATATTTGCAGCATTTTTTTGGCAGGATAGGCAAATTTAAAGGCATCAAATAGTGAATTTGGGCATATATTCGCAGGCTGGTAGGCCAAAATCAACCCTATGTGTTGTTATTTTTCAACGTTTTACCGGCCAAGTGCCTTCAAAAACCTCTACCGCCGGGCCGGTCATATAAACGCAGTTGTCTTCCTCGCACCAGTTCAAATAAAGGTCTCCGCCCGGCAGATGTGCGGTGCAGGCCCGCTCGCATCGGCCCGTAAGCACCGCCGCCACGCAGCACGCACAGGCGCCCGTCCCGCAGGCCAGGGTAATCCCGCTGCCTCGCTCCCAAGTTCGTGCCTTAAACTCATTGCGGCCAAGGACTTGAACGAAATGCACGTTTGTCCGGTTTGGGAACAAATTATGGTTTTCAATAACAGGGCCGAGTTTTTCCAGCTCGACCGAGTCAACATCATCGCAGAAAAATACGGCGTGTGGATTGCCCATCGACACACAGGTCATCAGCAAATTCTGTCCTAAAATTTCAACAGGCGATTCAATTATTTTTTCGCCGGGCAGGTTTACAGGTATATCTTTTGGCGTCAAAATCGGCTGACCCATATTGACGCAAACCTTTTTAACTTCATTACTTACGTTGATGAACAAGTCGACTTTTAAAACGCCTTTGCCGGTTTCTATATTCAGGGATTTTTGGCGGCCTGCCTTGACAAGTTTATGCTCATAAGCGTATTTGGCGACGCAGCGAATGCCGTTGCCGCACATCTCGGCTTCCGAGCCGTCAGCGTTAAAAATCCGCATCCGGACATCGGCTTTTTTGGACGGCATTATGAGAATCAGGCCATCGGCGCCGACGCCTAAATGCCTGTCGCTGATAACTTTAGCTAATTTAGCAGGGTTTTTGACCTTTTCCTTGAAACAGTTTACATATACGTAGTCATTGCCTGCTGCCTGCATCTTGGTAAATTTCATAAGGCGAAGTATATCCGCACAAAAAATAAAATGCAAGATTAGGCCGGTCGCGATGCGGCGGACAGCGGTTTTGGACATTTTGTTTTTAAGACTTTTGAGAAAAAAACGTATAAGTGGCTGAAAGCCAGGGGATTAAGTGCGAAAGTAAAAATGTGCGAAAATTGAGAAATTTTGCGATTTTTTGCGAATTTTTACGAATTTTGATTGAAAATTAACGGGATTTTAACAAATTTGAACGTTTTTTTGCACACCTGAAAAAAAGTCAAGTCGATTGAACGTTCGTAAGTTGTTGTTTTCAGACACTGACAGACACTGACTAGGACACTGACGGACACTGACAGAGCACGGACGGGTTCGCTACGCCAAAATCATACCACTTAGTGGTATGGATTTTGGCGGAAGGCAGAGAATTTTTAGACACGGATTCCGCCAGACGGAGCGGCGGACAAGTAACACGGGATTAACACGGTATATGTTTTTATTTTTTTAGCCACAGAGGGCACCCCCTGCTTACTGCTTGCAGGGGCAGGCGAGAATACAGAGATTTTTTCGACACTGATTAACACTGTATTTGCTCGGCTTGGCGTTCTTCGGCAAGGCCTTTTTTCCGAAGTAAACTTCACAAAAGACCGTTGCCTCGACCGCGACCCATCCTTCGCTAAAGCTTCCACCTTCGTCCCGACACACAACATCAGGACTACGGCGGACGTGACGGAGGACAGGAAGGCTATGGCGGACAGGTTCGCGGATTTACGAAGAATGGTTCGACCCTTCGACTTCGCTCAGGGCGGGCAGGCTACCTACTTCGCTCGCAGAGTTACGCAGGGCAAGCACCACAAGTTTCTAATATTTGATTTTCTTCCGTCCCCAGCCATTTATGGGCGGCTGTTCATAATTACTTAACGTGAAGCAGTATCTGTGCCCTTTGGATATTCACTATACGTAGAATAATCAACCGTCAACTCCTCTCCCTTCTTAATGTCTCTTAAGGCAACAAAATCATACTCGCCAGTACAGCATACGTTCGGATTTTCCTTTGATTCGTTTAAATACCAGCCAACAGTTAACATATTAAAATTTTTTGGACAGCCGTATCTGCCGTCCTCAATGACACAAAAATCATCGTAAAGCTTTTTCATTTCCGGGTCGATGTTTCCAATATCTGCTTCGTTAACCCAGACCATTTCAGTCTCGTCATTACTGAATATGTTCGTTCCCTTCGGAATATCCCGAATCGCAAAAATACCAATTCCATGAATTTTTGAAACTTGTAACCGAGTATAAACACCATCGTGAGGAAATTTCATTTTAGTGCCTTTCTAATATAATTTACAGCCTTTCTTAATCCATAGAATAAAAGCTCCCATTTATGAGGGTCTGACGAAGGTATAATAGTTCCCTCAAGTTCTTTTAGATAATTGTTGAAGTCCTCTTCCTTCCAGAATATTATGTACCAAGAATCTACTAACCAAGGGGAGGAAAAACCCAAAAATATAAGACCCGTTAGCCCTGCAACCAAAGATTGTTCGAAACAAAAGTTGTACCACTGACAAGCTATTAGGCAAATTCCAGCCAACAATAAAATAGCCGCTGCTAACATCGGCCAAAACGAACGTTCAAACCCCAACCAAAACCAGAATATAAGCCAGAAGAAGTAACAAAGCAGAAGATATACAGTAAAAAATACTAAAGAAAAGTCATACCTTTGAAGAAATATTAAACAAATTCCAAAAAACAATAAAATAACTCCAATATTGTATGGCAGGAAGTACGCGACGTATTTTCTTGTATCCTTTTTATCAATTGCATCGGTCATTCTCTCCGCCGTCCACGAAAAAAGAAAAAATGAAAATAAAAATGGTAAGGACATGTACCACCATTCAGAACATGATAGATGCGTATCTTGTAATACAAAAACGAACAATATACCAGCTATCGCGGCAAAAATAGAATTAACTACGATTGCAGTAGGAGAATTTTTTACCCAGCGTTTTTCAGTCATATTATTTCCAAGATTTTATTTGTCTCCCTTTCAGATATAGAGATACGCCTGATAATTATCACCATCTTTCACTGCTGCGTCCGTCATGATTTTTTATCATCCTTAAACGCCGCCAGAGGCGGCGGTCCCTGCCCACAGGTGGCAAGGCTAAACAATAATAGATTGCCACGGCCGATATACGACATCGGCCTCGCAATGACATCCTACCCTGCAAATATCCCTCAAAAGCTGAATTTAGGTATTTTATGCTAATTACCGCAAGAAGCAAGCATTTAGTTTTTCTTTGCAAAGGCGACAGAGAAGCAGGTTAAAAGATAAACTGCGTGCGCTAAAGCGCACTCCTACCTGCTAAACACATAGTAATTGGTCGGACCCCTGCCAACGGATTGCCGGGGCAGGCAGGTCTGACAGGTAGGACATTTCGGACAAAACAGAAAATGGAAAGTGGATTCCGGCCTGCGTGGGAATGACAAGAGAAGTGACCCCGCGATAAATTAGGGAAAAAGTAACCCCCTAATAAATTAGGGGGCTAAATTTTTTGAGATTGCCACGGCCTAAACGGCCCCCGATGATGACATTCGAGGGCCCTCAACAGTGGTGTCAGATTAGCAGCAGTTGAGGGCAAGCAGACCCGCCACACAGAAGGCGGGTAAACCTCGCAATGACTGCCCGTTCCCTCAAAGGCGCATATATTAAATGCAATTGGTATGAAGAGTGAGAAAGGTGTGAAGGGTATGAAGGGTGAGAAAAGTAGGAAAAGCGGTTAAATCAAAATAAGTAAACCCGGTAGTAGATAAACCCACGGTAAAACCGTGGGCTAAATAAAGAATGACCCACGCAATAAATTGCGGGGCTAAATTATCAAGGCCGCCGGGCAGGACGGCGTGACGGGCGCGCCTTCTTCCTTAAGTGCCTTCTGACTTTGCTTACGCTACGGCGGACAGGACGGCGTGGCGAGCGCGCCTTCTTCCTCAATGGCCTTCTGACTTTGCTTACGCTACGGCGTACAGGACGGCGTGGGCGGCCCGGTTTCGCTCCTAAGGAGCTACGCCGCAGCAGGCCTTTCGACAATCTCAAGGCAGGCAGGCCGGCAATGTGGCGGGAGTGGCGGAGAAGCGTAAGGATTAAATCAGCACGGCCTCGCGCGTGGGCTTTTCGGCAGATGTTCCGGACGTGAGTCTTGGCGGTTTGAGGAGTTATCCTTAAGATGTTCGACAAGCCAGAATTGTTCAGGCCGGCGCAGATTAGCTTGACAATCTGCATTTGGCGTTTTGTATAGCCGAAGCCTTCCTGAAGGAATTTGAGCTGCTTTTCGTTGAAAAATTTAGAAGCCATAGAGCAAATATTCAGCCACAGAGAAATATAAATTTAGTTTTTAGCCACAGAGGACACCCTTCTTCGCCGAAGCGGCTACGCAGGGCAGGCAGAGAACACAGAGAAATATAAATTATAAACGATATAAGCACATACCTTTTTCATTATATTATACGTTCTAAACAGCAAAAATCAAATTGCGAATTCTTTTTTTCTGCTGTTCATCTGGGCCTTGAGGCGTGCGATAATTGATGAGTGCATCTGCGAAACGCGGGACTCGGACAAATCCAGCGTTGCGCCGATTTCCTTCATCGTCATTTCTTCATAATAATACAAAACTACTATCAGCCGCTCAGCACGCGTCAGGCCCCTGGTGAGCAGACCCTTCAAGTCCTGCTTTTGTGCTTCTATGACGGGGTTGTTGCTTTTTTCATCTTTGATTATGTCTATTTCGCGGACATTTTTTTCGCCGTCATCCTCGCTGTATTTGCTGTCCAGCGACACCATCCCTACCGCATTGGCGTCCCGCATAATCCGGTTGAACTCATCCATATCGTTTATGTCGAGCTCCTCTGCTGTTTCCTTCTCGGTGGGTTTCCGGCCAAGGTATGCCTTTAGCGACTGTGTTACCTTCGTAAGCTGGCTTGCCCTTGCCCGCACCAGCCTCGGCACCCAGTCCATACTCCTTAGCTCATCGAGAATCGAGCCTCTTATTCGCGGCGAGCAGTAGGTCTCGAACTTTACGCCTCTGCGGGGGTCATAAGCATCGATGGCATCCATCAGGCCGAAAGTGCCGGCGCTGATAAGGTCGTCCAGCTCGACCTTCTCAGGCAGTTTATTGTGCAGCCGCTCAGCGGTGTATTTCACCAGCGGCTTATAATGCTCTATAAGCAGATTGCGGTAATAGCTGTCGCCGGTTTTATGGAAATGCCCCCATATCTGGTCGATGCTGAGTTTTCGGTCAGTTTTTACTGCCTGCCGGTTAGTTGCCACAAAATGCCCTCCGTGATATTTCAAGGTAACTATAAATTTCCGAAGATGAGTCTACGTCCTATAAACTCTGCTGCTTTTGTCTCCAAGTCCTTTCGTCTCTGAAAACAAATAGCCTGATATACTCTTTATCGACTCTGCCGGTCATAACTTTAGAAGAACCAGTCGACAACTCTCTTAAAAAAGCCGTCATTACTGAATTTGGCCACCGGGCAATCGCCCAATTTTGCCGCCAGCGCCGCCAGTGATGACGTTATATCTGCCGCCGGATAAGCCAGCACGACCGGCTTTCGCATCCGCACCGCCGAAATTACCCGCTCATCCCTGAGCAGAACGCCCGCATCGTACACGGTCGTATTCAGGAACCGTTTCGCCACGTTCGCTATCTGCTGATAGGTTTTTTTCCCGTCCGCTGTCGTGTCAGCCATATTCACCAGCAGGGTTATCCTGCCGGCAAAATTGTTCCTCGTCAGTACCTTAATCATCGCATAAGCATCGGCCATCGCCGTAGGCTGCGGCGTCGCAATCACCAAAACCTCATCGGCTGCTAGACAAAAACCCACAACAGACCTTGATATACCCGCTGCCGTATCGATTACCGTTACATCCGCATTATTTTGGAGCCTCGACAGCTCCCTCAGCAAGTGCTGACGCTGATATTCGTTAAGGTTTGCCAACTCTTCGAGTCCGCAGGCCCCGCAGATTATCTTCAGTCCCTCCGGCCCTGTGCCGGCGATTTCATCGATGTCTTTTCGCCCGCGGAGTATATGTGAAATATTGTATTTGCTGTTGATGTTCAGGATTATGTCGAGGTTGCCCAGCGACAGGTCTGCGTCGACAAGCAGCACTCTTTTTCTCGAAGCCGCCAGGCATATCGCAAGATTTGCCGCCACGTTGGTCTTCCCCACGCCTCCTTTGCCGCTGGTTATTGCTATCACCTTCCCCCTGCGATGGCACGTCTCCACCGGCACTTCAAGTCTAAGTGCCTCGTTTCTCATAGCCTTACTCTAAAATCGGTATTATTCCTTCCTTCTGCTTCAGCAGCTCCTTTGTCATTTTTTCGTTGATGGAATTTTCAAAGAGTTTGTTTAATTGCAGCTCGAGGTATTCCTCCGGGTTTTCTTGGAGCAGCTTTTTCGCGTCCCTGTCCTCTATCGGCCTGACTTCGAAACTGCCGTTAACGCCGAACTTGATGTTTTCGGTGTCACGCAACATCAATCGGCGGCTTCGAATATGCTCGTTGAGCGCATCGTTCAGCAGGTCCGAAAATTCCCCCGCCATCAGGTCTTTCGGCACAAATCCCGGCCTGTCAAAATTGTCTAAGTTCTCCGTAAGCACCTGCTGGCGCATCTGCGTAAACCTGATTATCTTGATGAGCAGCTCCGTGATATTGTCCGTTACCAGTAATGGCAGATTCATATAAATTCCCTTCCTTTATTGATGCTGCGCCCCGACTAAAACACTGTCGGAATTTGTCTCCTCGTATAATGGATAAGACGACTCCGGCGAAGCAGCCGCCGGTATTCCCTCGACAATTTGCCGCACCTCTTCCGCAAGTTTATGGACCCTGCTTCTGTATTCGGGACCAAGCTGCCGGCAGATGTCCCCCCAGTTGGCCTTTATCGGCGCAAGCTTCTCCGTCACCTCGCGAAGCTTCTCGGCAAGCTTGCGCCGCCCGTTAACGACCTCCAGCATCAGTTCCGGCGAGTCTATCATTTCAGGCTGCCGCTGCATCTCCGCCAGGTCCCTGAGCTGATAATACAGGTATCGCTGCTGCCTCAACAGGAACAACAATCCCGTTCTTGTCCTGTTTTTCATCCCTGATTCTTTCATTTCTTCCCTGAGCTAAAGAACCACACACAACCTTGTTTATTTTTCTTTTTTTTAACCTACGCTTTTTTTCTTCGCTGCCTTTGCATCATTCGCAGCGTCTTCCTTGTCTAAAATCCGTCTTATTTCAAAAAGCATCTTCGTCTTTCGCAACTCCATTATCTTCGATAATCTCTCGAACACCGATTCGTCATACAGCCGGTGTCCGCCTTCGGTCCATTGGCTCTCGCGAATCAGGCCCATTATCGTGTAGTTATGGATTGTCTGCCGGGAGAACGGGCTGTACCGCACCACCTCGCCGATTCGATAAAGCTTGGCTGGTATCTGAAACTTACGATTTTTCACATCTGTTAGTATCATAGGCCTTTTTTCGCCCGCCTTCGGCGAAACCAATCCAACTATCCACCAATTACACTCAAATCATATTTTACATTTTACAAAATGTAAAAACTATTTTAATCCTTGTCAACAGCTTTTTTAAATTTTTTTAAAAAATTTTTTGGCTGTTTTTCCTTCGCCGATTTCCCCCCATAGTATCCAAAAATTCATATCCGCGAAAAGAAGCCATCAGCAGTGCAAATACGAGCGAATATTCCGTTGCGCATTTCAGGTTTTTGTTTAAGTTTTGGGCTGCTTGAGGCTGTTTTTTGGGTGAATAAAATTACCCCTGAAGGAAAAAAGACAATGACAAGCTGCTCCTGTGCGTACAGGAACCCGTAGTATCCAAAAACTTACGCCTGCGAAAAAGGAGTTTTTTTGACGTGTGAAACTGAAGCCAGGAACAGTAAGACTGTTGAAAAAGTAGCTCTTTGAAAAGTTAAAAATTGCTGAACGCGGCGGGGTCATCTTGCGATAACGCTGGAGATTCTGAAGACCGGCAGGAGCAGGGCGATTGCGATGGTGCCGATGATGCTGCCCATAATTATTATCATCAGCGGCTCGATAAGGGTCATAACGCTCTTTATCGAGCTTTCGAGCTTTTTCTCGTAAAAGACGGATATTTTATCGCTGACCTCGCCGAGCTTTCCGCTTTTTTCGCCTGCACGGAGCATTTGTATGATGCCGGGAGCGATAAGGGCGCCCTGGTCTGAAAGTTCCATCGCATCCGACAACTGGTAGCCGTCCCGAATCTTTTCATCGGCGCCTTTCCAGAGCTGCTGGAAGTAAAAATTTTCGGTGGAGCCTTGAATGACCTCTATGGCATCGAGGAGGGAGACGCCGGTATTGACCATAGTTGCGAGGATGCGCATACTTCGGGTTATGAGCATATCGACAAACATTGTTCCGAGGACAGGGGTGTAGATTTTTACGCAATCTATCAGGCGGCGTCCTGTGACGGTGCCGGCGAAATAATACAGCCCCATAAAGGCCAAAATGAGAGTCGTCAGGATGGTCGTCATCATCTGGAAATCGCTGAGGACCCTGCTGAAGCCGACCAGTATCTGGGTAAGCTTGGGGAGGGCAACGCCTTTGGAGTCGTAGATTTTCATAAACCGGGGCAGGACAAAAAACATCAGAGTCCCGGTTGCGGCGACAGCCATCATCGCCATTACAAAGGGATACGTCATTGCGCCTTTGATTCGCTTGCGTATTTCGGACTCGAATTCCAGATAGCCGCAAAGCACCGTGAGCATTTCGGTCATTTTGCCTGAGACTTCGGAGGCCTTGACCATACTGACAAACATCGAATTGAAGACTTTGGGATAATACAACAACGCCCTTGAGAAGGATTCGCCGCCCTTGACTATTTCTGAGACATCCATAATTATCGTTTTGAAGTTTTCGTTGGCTGACCTTGCGGCAATGGCATCGAGTGCATCGCTGAGCATAACGCCGCTGTCGAGCATAACGGAAAGCTGAGCGGTAAAGAGAATCAAATCGGGGCGTTTGACGCCTGCGGCATAAGGCCGAGCGGCTGCGAATTTCGAATCAGCCTTGGCTGCGATATTCGGCTGTTTGGGGCGGCCCGGCTCTTTTTCCGAATCAAGTTTTTTAGGGGGTTTTGTCGTCAACATATCGTTAATTTACGGCCTTTAATTTTCTATGGTCTGAATGGCCCGCAACAATTCCTCTATGGGTATAATTCCCGCTTTTACTTTTTCGAGGCCGTCTTTATTAAGAGGAACCATACCGCTGCTGAGGGCCTTGTTTCGCAGGGTCTTCAGGCTCACCTTTTCGTTAATCATTTCCAAGATTTCCTCGTTGGGGACAAATAATTCGTGAATGGCGATGCGGCCGATGAAGCCGGTGTTTCTACATTTTTTGCATCCTACGCCACGATAAAATTTGGGGATGTCACCGCCGAGCTGCTCAACAACCTTTCTTATGCTTAATGCCGGCTCGTATTCGGTCTTGCAGTTCGGGCATATTTTGCGCACCAATCGCTGAGCCAGAACGGCAATCAGCGAGGCGCTGACAAGATAAGGCGGGACATTGAGGTCTATTAGTCGGGTTACGGCAGCCGGTGCGTCATTGGTATGCAGCGTCGAAAGCACCAGGTGGCCTGTAAGAGCGGCCTGGATAGCTATATTTGCAGTGGCGTCGTCGCGTATCTCGCCGACCATTATTATGTCGGGGTCCTGCCTGAGCAGGCTTCGCAGGGCGGTCGAGAATTCGAAGCCGGCCCTTTTGTTGACCTGAAACTGATTTATGCCGGCCATATTGCATTCGATGGGGTCTTCGACGGTGCAGATATTGACCTCCTCGTTGTTCAGCTCGGCAAGGGTGGCGTAAAGTGTGGTATTTTTTCCTGAGCCTGTGGGGCCTGTCACCAGAATCATTCCGTAAGGCGACTGCATCACCCTTCTGTATAACTGGAGGCTTTCATAAGTAAAGCCGAGAGATTCGAGATTAAAAAGAATCCTTTGCGGGTCGATAATTCTTATGACGACTTTTTCGCCGAAGTTGCCGGGCATAACGGAGACTCGCAGGTCGATGGGTCGGCCTTCGACGAGGACGTGTATTCCGCCGTCCTGCGGGAGGCGCCGCTGGGCTATGTCCATTTCGGCCATAATCTTGATGCGCGACACGACCGCAGCGTGCATCTGGTAAGGCGGTCGCACCCTTTCATACAGCCTGCCGTCGACCCTGTAGCGGACGCGAAGTTTTTTGTCACCCGGCTCGATGTGAATGTCGCTGGCATTTTCGCGCACCGCATTATAAAGCAGATAATTTACTAATTTAACGACCGGCGACTGGCCTGCTATCTCCTCGAGGTCGCCGATGTCCTGGGGAATATTCTCTATCAGGGCAAAATCTTCCAGCCCCTTATCATCGATAATATCGTCAATTACAAAAACATTGGCAGCAGGCAGATAGGTCTGCAGCGTGGCTTTGATGTCTTTTGCGGTGGCACAGACCACCTGCACCTTACAGCCGCTGATGCGCTCTATCTCGTCTATCAGAAATACATTTGTCGGCTCGCTGACGGCGACGGTAAGCACATCGCGAACCTTAAACAGCGGCAGGATGATATGCTCCTCGAGAAATTCTCTTGGGAGCATTTTGACGGTCTTCGCATCGCAAATCTTGGGGCCGACCTGTGCATAGGGGACACCGTAGGCCTCGGCCAGTGCGGAAGCAATCTGGTTCTCGGTGCAATAGCCCATCTCGACAAGAAGCTCGCCGAGAAGCTTGCGATGACCTTTTTCCTTCTGCTCGGTCAACGCCCTTTCAATCTGCCCGGCGTTTACGATGCCGCGTGCAATCAGCAGTTGTCCGAGCTGTATTTTATTTTCTACTGCTATTTTGCTCATAACCGCATTATACAAAGCTTTTTACGGCCTCTGCGACCTCCGCGTATTTGTCAAACTCATTTTCAAGCCTGGTAATCTCCAGAATCTTCGAGCAGTTCTCGTCGAGGCCGGCCAGTTTAAGCTGGCAGTTATTTTCGCTGCAATAATCCCGTATCCACACGAGCTGCTCCAGGCCTTCGCTGTCGATAAAGCCCACATCGCTCATATCAAGCACAATGCCGTTTTTATGCGAGGCGATTATGCCGGTAACGGTGTTTTGAAACATCTCTTTAAAATCGCTGTCCAGCTCGCCCTGCAGCTCGACGACCGTAACATCGTTATAATTTTGCGTTTTAACTCTCATCTTATCAGTGTCTCCACGGCGACGGAGCCGTATTCGGCCAGAGACAGGTCGGCGGTTCCGTAAGTCTCGCTGATTCCATCCTGTATAAGCTCCCAAAGCTGATAGACATCGCTTTCGAGAAATACTTTTCCCGTTTTTACGTCGAATTGTGTCCCCAGTCCTTTTTCGATTTCAGCCATCGCCTGCTGCAGGCTCATTGCATCCCTGTATGTCCGCTTGGATGTCATTGCATCGAAGCTGTCTGCCAGGCCGATAATCTTGCCTATCAGGGGTATCTGCTCGCCTGTCAGGCCGGCGGGGTATCCTTTGCCATCGACCCGTTCGTGGTGACATAATATGCCCGGCACAATATCTTTCATTTGCTTTATGCCGCTCAAAATGCCCGCTCCTACCGCCGGATGCGCCCTTATCTGGCTGAATTCCTCTTCCGTCAGCTTGCCTTTCTTTCGCAGCACCGATTCGCTTATCCCCATTTTTCCTATGTCGTGCAGCAGTCCTGCGAGATAAATCTTGTGTATCAGCTCTTCGTCCAACGGCTCTTTCTCCGCAAGTTTATCGGCAATCCATCTTGAAAACAGCGCCACCCTTTCAGAATGTCCCCTGGTGTACTGGTCTTTTGCATCGATACTGCTTGTCAGCGCTTTTAAGGAGCCGATGAACAGCTCCTTGAGGTCTTTGAATAGTCTGCCGTTTTCGACAAACACGGCACAGCCGCTGGCCACCGAGTTAAACAGCTTCGCATCGGTGCTGTCGAAATCCGGCTTATCGATTCTGTTTATCGCAACCATCAGTCCTGTGATGTGCGTGCCGTCCTGCATTTTTTCAGAAAACGGAGGCGATGCCCTGCCCTTGCCGAACAAAGGCACCGCGATAATATTTTTTATGCTGGCCGGCCAATCATATTTGAAAGGCGAATCGATGTCACTATCGAGAATCGCCTCTTTGCCATCACTTATTTCCTTTGCCAAGCGGTCATACAAAACGGAAGTCGTATGCTCGTCCATATCTATCAAACCCAGGCCTGCGGTAAGGACTAATTGTCTCTTGCCATCCACTGTTTTTTCCAGCAGTATCGCTATTCCCTCAACGCTGACGATGTCAGCGAGGCAGTCACAGGCCATCTGCAGAAAATTGGCGTCGGACTCAGTGACCTTCATATTTGTGCCGAGCTTATGAAGCAGCACCAGCTCTTCATAAACCTGTGCGAGCTCGGAACTGACCATATCAATCTGCTCCTGGGATTTGGCGGCAAGCCTGAAATTCTCGGTCAAAAGCCCAATCATTTCCTGCAGGACTTCAGCCGGCTCATAATGTCCCTTTATTGCCTGCTTATTTTTTTGTTCGCCCAAATCAATCAGAGCGGCGCCTGCGATTTCGCCGCCCGATTTCAGGACAGCAGCCAGAATTTGGTTATATTTGCCAAGCCGGCAGATACTCTCGCCTTTTTCGATACAGGTTTTAGCATACGGTGCGTAAAGTTCGGCGTATGTATCCTTCGATTTTTCGCCATCGGCGTTTTGCAGCAGTATCAATCCGCCGTAAGCATCGTAAACCGCAAAATTGACGCCGAATTTACTAATTCTGCGGCTGAAGCCTTCCAGCAGGCTTAACTGCGACAGTCCCAAACTTTTTTTCACCTTGCACAACATAAACAGCTATCAACCCTTACTGTTTTCCGGCCACCACTGCCTTTTGATAGAGGATGTCCTCTATGGTTCTTAACAATTCTTTCGGGCTAAACGGCTTGCTGAGGAACGCCGAAATCTGCATCTGGTCTTTCTGCTGGTCTTCAAGCATAAGATTCCTGGCCGTCAGCATTATCACGGGAATTTTGCTCGTTTCCTCATTTTCGCGAAGTTTTTTCACAAGCTCCGTGCCGGTCATAACAGGCATCTGATAATCTGTAACTACGATGTCCGGTTTTTTCTGACATGCCAGCTCGAAGGCCTCTGCGCCGTTTTCCGCTGCTATAACCTCATAGCCGTTATTACGAAGCTTAATCGAGACCACGTGGACTATATGTATCTCGTTATCAACGACTAAAACCTTTTTCCCGTTCATTGTCCTGCCTCCATAAATACCGTATTATCGCTCCGCAAGCTGCGTCCGGCGGCTCAAAGGCATCTCAAAGCCAAACGTGCTGCCCGCCCCGACTTTGCTTTTGACAAACACCCGGCCATTATGAACCTTTTCAATTATCTGTTTGACGAGATTAAGTCCCAGGCCTGTCCCCTTTACCTGATTTTTTGTTGCCTCAGCCCTGTGAAATTTATCAAATATCCGTTCAAGCTGGTCTTCCGGGATTCCCACGCCGGTATCGGTTATACTTACCGCGGCCGTGCCGGCGATTTCGTCAACGCCGGTCTCAATTTTGACCGAGCCTCCCGAAGGGGTATACTTTACAGCGTTGCTCATAAGATTGACGATGACCTGCGAAATCATATCCTTGTCCGCATATACCTGGTCAAAGACAATGGGCTTCTGCCCGCCGCTGCCCCATGATAAGCTTATGTTTTTTTCCTCGGCGAAGCCTCTGAGCATCGGCAACTGCTCCTCAATCAATATCGTCAGGCTGACAGGCTTTTTATCGACTTTTATCAGTCCTGATTCTATACGTGCGATATTGAGAATATCTTCAATAAGCCTGTTCAGCCTGTTGGCCTGGCTTTGAATCACCGAATAAAATTCCTTCTTTTTCTTTTCGTCATCGGCCTCGTCATCGAGCAGCATTTCCGAATAGGCCATAATGGCTGCGAGGGGCGTTCTCAGCTCGTGCGAGACATAGCTGATGAAATCATCCTTCATCAGCGATATTTCCTTCTCTCGTGTAATATCGTGCAGCACCGCCACGGCCCCGCAAACCTGCTTATTCTCATCGCAGACGCACGATATGATACAATCGAAAATTTTTAATTTGTCCCCGTCTGAAAGTCTGATTTCCCGTTTAGTCGCCTTTACCCTGCTCTTTCTGGTCTGGCGCAGAAAATCAACGAATTCGCTTTTATCCGTACCAGCCAATTCATTTACAGGTTTATATTGTGAGTTAGTGAAATCGAAGCCGAAAAGTCTGCCTGCTAATTCGTTTGCCATCAGCAGCCTGTCGGCATCATCAATGACCAAAACGGCGTCGCGGATGCCGTATATAATGGCTTCGGTGTTGGCTCTCTGCCTTTTTGAAAGCTGAACCTGAATCTGCAAATCCTTTACCTGGTTCTCAAGCTCAGCGGCATAATCACGACAATTTTTGAGCAGCGTGGTCGTAGACGTGATTTTATTTGCCGATTTTTTCCGATACCAGTTAAAGCAAATCACGCCTGCGACGGCAGCGATGCAGCCTGTCCATACACCAGGTCCGCAGCCGGCGAGACAACCGCCGGTCGCATCGGCGACACGGCCCGTCAGTCCCGCCGGATATGTCAAAAACAAACTAATCTCCACAATACACATCGCTATTATCAAATATGCTTCCTTTATTTCCTGCGCCACTTGTCGGAATTACATTTGTCCATCTCATCAAGCATTGTTCTCTTACAACTATCAGAACCGGTTTCGGCTATGATTTTGTCTTTAAGGCGAAGCGCTTCCAAGTATGTCGGTCGAAGCATAAGCGCCGTATTCAACTCACTCATAGCAGCCTTGTTATTACCGGCACGATAGCACTCAACGGCATTTACGTATCTGTCATCAGCCAGTCTTGCTCTGCTGACCCATTCCAGTCCCTCTCTGGCGCCGATGCGTTTTCTGCTGATATCTTCTTCTCTGGCAATGCCGTTTATCTGGTCAGGCTCATTTACTATATGAGGCGTGAGCAAAACTATCACTTCCTGACGCTCACTTGTGTCGGAAGTGCCTCTGAACAGGACACCCAGCAAAGGTATATCACCCAGAATGGGAATCTGCGACCTGCCTTTGGTTATCGCATCTCTGAACAGTCCCCCTATCACAACCGTCCGGCCGTCTTTAACTATGATATTCGTAACCAGTTCAGCGGTGACTTCCGTCGGAACACCATCAGTGTTGAGCGTAGCAGTGCTGTCTTTCGGATAAATATCCATACGAATGTAACCGTCATTGCCGATATAGGGTCTAAAGGACAGTTTTGTTCCGCTGTCGAGGAACTTGACCGCTCCCTTGACTTCAGTGCCTCCGGAGGAGATATTGGAGCTTTCACGATAGCCTAATTTTTTTCCAATGAATACCGTCCCCACCTGCTTATTCAACGCAAGAATCTTGGGATTTGCGAGAATCGTAACATCAGTTACCGATTCCAGCGCTTTAATAAGCACTGCCACGTGGTCGCTCGTTATACCGAGACTCAATCCGCCGCTGGTCAAAACTGTGGTTTTTACATTTGATGCAAGGCCGCTGCTTGACGCCCCGCCAACAGTCCCATTGGCAAGATTATTTACAGTGACACCATTGAGCGTGCTCCAGTCTACGCCGAGAGCGGTTTCTTCGGTCAGTGTCGCACTTAAAATTGTTGCTTCAACAAGTATCTCCTGAGGTCTGATATCGACGGATTTGATTACCTCCTCGGCCCTAGCGATATTTTCAGGATAGTCGTAAAGAACAACGGTGTCGTGCAGCGCCATACTATCGCCGCCGACTTCAGTGCCGCCGCCACCGCCGGTGGTGGTCGATATGCCTGCAACGGCAGCAGCGCTGCCCTGTATCAAACCGCCGCCGCTAAGCACCGGCGAAAGCAGTTTTATCGCATCAACAGCATTGATATAGAAAAGCGTAAACACTTTATACGTCATTCGTCCTTTGTCTTCTTTTATCTTTTTGTACTCATCGGCGGTATATACCCTGACAAAATTACCGTCCTGGTCGTATTTGAAGCCGTAACCCAGAATCGACTCCATCGCCTCTTCAAATGTCACGTCATAAAGGTTTGTAACCGTAATAACGCCTTCAACCTTTGACGAAGGGACGATGTTCTTCTGGTACTTGGCCGCCAAAAAACGCAGTGCGTCCCTGATTCTTACGTCTTTGCTGAAGGAGATTGACTGAATCGTCCTGTCCGCTGCGATGTTCCCCGTGCTGCTGTTCGAATCGGGAATTACCCTGCCGACCTCTTCGCCGGCGTTTACATTAGCCGTATTCTGCTCGATGTCACCAACTGCAATCGCTGCCATTACAATAAGCACGAACCCCCATACAAACGTTTCTCTTCTGAATCTTCTGCTTAATTTTTTCAAGTTATACATAAAACATACTCCTCTTCATTCAAAATTCGTTCTGCAGCAAGCTGCAAAACAGACTCCCGACAAAAAATCAGTAATTCATTTCCACTTCCTGCGCCAGATTCAACCTTACTTCTGATTCGCCACATTTTACGATAACTGCATTCCGCTCGATTTTTGCCACTTTACATTCACAGGTGCCGTTGCCATATTCGACGAAAAATTTGTCTCCTTCCGACAGCAACCTGCCGTTGATAAAAGCCCTGGGGATTTTATCCACTTCTATTACTTCCAGTTTCATTTTTTCCGCTATTGGTTCGGCTGCTTCATCATCAGTAACATTCCTTTTTCCGTCTTTGCCGTAACTTCCGCCTGTCGTCCTGACAAAATCCGTCCAGTTGTCCACCGCAAAAGAATCCCTGTTAATCACATCATTGCGGCCTTTTACGCCCGGCAGCTCTATAAAAGATATTTTCGTCCCTTCTTTTGAGCCGGTCCCGGCTGTCTCACCTGTCACTATCGAGGCATCGGCGCTTTGCACTTTTTTATTGAGAAGCACCCTGCTCCACATAAAGACCATTACCATAATCAGGCATACAGCAGTTATGCCCTTCTTTTTTTCCGCTGCCAGCCGGCCCAAAAGGGCGCCTATTCCACCTTCGATTTTTTTTGCCTTTTCGCTTTTCACGTTTTCAGCTTTCGGTTTTTGTCATTTAACCTTTTATCCCTGTTTCGGCTCCGGTCTGTAATAAATGTCCGCTTTGGTTTGCATACTCAGCTCGCCGGTGAACTCATTGCTGTTTATAAGCTCCACCCGCTCGATGCGGACAACTCTCTCCAGACCCTGCAACGCCTTGTAAAATTCGAATATTTGTTTCAGCCTGCCTCTGCACTGGATGCTCACCGGTATACAATTCAGGCCGCTGGCCTTTATTTCATCGCCGGGCTGAATCTGCTGCTCCTTAAGATTGCATTTGTTCATCAGTTCGGCGATTCTCTGCAAAAACAGGCCCCAGTCCCTGCCGGCAGGTATGTTTACCTGATATTTTTGCATCGTCTTGCGCAGGTTCAGCAGTTGTTCCTTAACGGCAGGCAGTTGCGATTGTTCTGTTTCTGCCCTGCTGATGACGGCCTTTTGTGCGTCAATTGCCTGCCTTACAATTTTTATCTTCTTCTGCAAAGGCAGGTATCGAAGCAATACGAAACTTCCTATCATCAGGCCGGCCAAACAAAAAATCAGTATTTGTCGCTTTTCCAGAAACATTCTTTCACCCTTCAATTCCGGTTTTTTGTGTGCTTACCTGTCGCTCCTTCACTGCTCGTGATAATTTTCCAGGCAGCAGCTTATCTCAAATTCGTTTAACTGATATTCCTGCTCCGAGGAATCGGTTTTCACTTTGACCTTTTTGGCCTTTGAAAACAGCGGATAAACCTGCTGGAAATACGGCGAATCCTCCAGCCTGGAAATAAGTTTTGCCACATCGCCGGCATTTGCTGCAACGCCGCTTATCACCACCTTAAACCTGACATCCCCGAAAGGCATCGTGTTTTTACCACCAGTTACACTGTCGGGTGCAAGCAGGCCCGATTCGCCGCCTTTTTTGTTGCCGAGTCTTTCGGCAACCAGCTGCAGTTTGGTCAGCGCTATCCTTTTATCGACGATATAACTTATTTCACCCAGTATGTTTGCGACATTGACCCTGGAATCAATTTCCTGGAGTATGTCGGCCTGCTTCTGCAATTGTGTCAGCTCGCTTCTAATCTTTTCAAAAGCCTGCACGTTTTTCTCCGCTTCATCCTGCTGAGTCGCCGTCCGGGCAAGCCTGGCCTGTGCTTTCGAGATAGAGTGTGCTGCCCCGAAATTCCACAGCACCATCGCCACAAGCAAAATGCCCAGAATAATGTACTGCGTCTGGTAGCCAATCTGCTGGCGTCTGCTGCTCTTATACCACTCTGGAAGAAAATCAATTTCTTTCATAAGCTTTTCCAAATCAAGCACCGGCCCCCGACAACACCACAGAGTTTTCGCCGTGTCCGGCAATTCCTTTCCATCCTTTCAGGCCGAGTCCCGCCGCCACCGACCATTCACAGAGCGTGCTTTTTCCGTCAGCGTCAAAATTCACGCCCGCCATATCAAAACCTCTCAGCGGCTGAGCCACCTCAACCTCGACTGCCAGATGCCGTCTCAAAATGTTAAGTAAAATGCCTTCGTATGCCTCTCCGCCGGCCACAATGACTTTCTCAACGCTATGGCCCCTGAATGTCACCGTGTAATATCTAAAACAAAGCGACACTTCTCCGGCCAGTTGTTGTGAAACATCGTTTATCACATCAACAACCGCCTGCTGTGTTGTCTCATCAAGACCGCTGTCGGCAGCTCCGCTGCCGTCTCCTGCTCCGGCGGCTTTTTCCGCCCTTATTTTTCTGCGCAACCTTTCAGCCTCATCAACGGCGATATGCAGCTTCGATGCTATCTCTCGGTTAAACTTTTCTCCTCCGACAGGTATCTGCTTAACAAAGTTAATCTCTTCGCCCCGGCCAAAGACCACTGTTGTAAATCGACTTCCCACATCCACAAAAACAGCCGTGCGTTCCCTGTCTTCCTGGCGTCTGAGCGACCTTTCAAAGTTCCTGAACAACGCACAGGGGACAGTATCTATGGCTGTCGGCCTGAGCCCTGCCTGTTCGAGCATCCGGATATGGTTTCTCACGGTCTCAGCGTCAGCGGTAAATACTATAAACTCATTTTTAATTTCATCGCCGTGCTGAACACTGCCTGCAAACAAATAATTGACGGGGTCCTTGTCGCCGTCCAGTCCAAACCGCTGGGCAACCTCTTTTTTCAAAACCTGCTCGATTTCCTCTGTTTCCGCTGCTGCCAGCCGCACACTCGTTATTTTCAATTTGTCGCCCGGCAGACACGAAACCACATTTCTGCCACGAAACCCGCCGTTTGTAAGCATCTGCTTTATCGCGGAAATAATAAATCCCCGCCTTTTTGCCTCGTTGTCCCTTACGTCGGCATCGACCCTTACCTCTGCCGCCGCCAGGACGCTTATGTGTCCCCTGCCGGTCGCCAGCTGAATCATCCTGATTGAATGGTGACCTATGTCCAGCCCTATCGGCCTGCAGTTTGAAGTTTTGAATTTCCAGTCAATCATTTACGGTCCTTTGCCTCAGTCTGAAATCATAATAAATCCTGTTACAGGCTCCACGCTAATCGTTGCGGTTGTCCCTCCGGCCTGAAGTCTTACGGTCCCGCCGCTGGATGGCTCGCCTGAAGGTTTAAAGGAGATTCGTGAAGCGCCACCAAAAGCGGCATCCACAATGTCAATTTTGTTCAACTGGCTGCTGCTGCCGAAATCGACAATATACTGGAAGCCTTTTCTGACGGGATGCTCGATTACTCCGCTCGAATCTTCCAGTTGATAGCTTTCATTCGATTCGTTGAAAACCACGGTGTATTCTCTCTGCCGGCTTATCGCCATACTTCTTGCGTATTCAAGGTCTGCGGCAATCACATCGGCAGCGGAGCGGACCTGCATACTGTCCGCAGAGCCGACCATCGGCACCGCCATCATTGCCGCTATGGCGATAATCACGACCACAATCAGAATTTCTATGATGGTGAACCCTCTGCCGCGGGACATTAGATTGATTCCCTTCCTCGCACTGCCGCAATGATTTGGCCTCCTCGCCCGAATATGCCGCACCCTAATCATTTTCATCACCCTTTCCCCCGGATTAAATCAGGGACGTCCGACAAATTGTGAAATTGTTATATCCACTATCTTTTCGTCCAATTCGGGACGCCCCTTTACACAGGCCGGATACCGTAAGCCTCTCAAAAAACAGCCGATAATCCGGCCGGCTCAAAATTTGCTGCGGAGCTTATACAAACAGGCCGTTACAATCGCCAAATCTCATACCCTCCGCAGGCAAGGCCGTTAAATCCGACACAGTCGTCAAAACATCGATGCCTGCTGCAAAATTATTTCCGGCTATGGGGATGCCGTGATGTGCTGTTTTGACCTCTCCTCCGCTGCGAATTTTTATTTTCATCGGCGGCAAAGGCCGATAAACTTCTCTATATGCAGACCTTGCAAAAACTCTGCAAATCAGCCGGCTATCTTGAAATCCTTCTGAAAAACGCCCCCGACATCTGGTCAACGCACAGTTCGGCTTTGAGAGTGCTTTCGCCGAGCTTCTGGCCGTTCTTTTCTCTGTAGCCGGTCGAAACAATCTGATAGTCGAACACCTGCATCGGCTGATTGGGGTCAGGAATCGTCAGTGAAACAACATTAACATCGTAATAATCATTTCCGCTGTATAACTGCTGGCCGGTGACCGCCCATTGGCCTGAAAAGCCGGCGCTGCCGACTATAAATCCTTTGGCACGTTCGAGTCCCGATTCTGCCAGATAATCCATCTGGGTCTTCATTACCATATTAGCGCCACAGGCCAGCTCACTGTCGCTTCGTGTCAGAAAACCAAGCGACAAAATAGTCGCTATCATAACGATAAACAAAACAACTATCAGCGCAACTCCTTTTCCTCTGGTGTAGTTTTCGTTCTTACGCATATTTGTCACCCTATTGGATAATGTTCCCGTCAAAATCGAGCATATACCACGCCCAGCATCGCAGTGCCGCACTTGTCTGATAATGATGAGTTCCGCCATTTTCATTAAGGTCAAATGAAACGCTCACAAATTTTCTTTTTGTCGGCGGCTCGGTCGGCTGGTCAAACGTAAACCGCACGTTGCCGCACTGATGAATCAGCGCTATCGGCTCGGCTGTCCCATCTGTCTCGCAAAGCTGCAAATCACTGCCTACCTGCCTTGTGCTAATAGTCACCAGTTCCTCCGCCGTAATATAATCATCCCCATTATCATCACGCCAGAGAACGATACTGCTCTCATTGGCTGCATACACAAGTTTGCTATACCTTATCAGTTCCGAAATTTTCAGCGTTGCATAACGAAGCTGCGCCTGTTTTTCCGACGTATCGTTCCCGCTGTCACTGACCTTGCCCAGGGCATAGGCCAGCGTGGCCACCGCGGTAAGAATAACGCTCGTTACCATCATCGCCACAAGCAGCTCGACAAGCGTAAGCCCCTTATAATTAGTATCCGATAATGACCGCATCCGCCTTCTCATAGCTTTTTACTTTTTCCTTACATTTCGCTTATAAGTCTGCTAACATAAGCCATTTCTCTGCCGTTGTAATAAACCCGCACCGTTACCTGAATAAATGGCGCCCCGCTGATTGTGCGGTGTGTGCAGGTAACGTCCCTGCTGAAATTGATATAATCCGAACCGGTAAACACCGCTCCGCTCGCATCTTTTACGTGTCCTTTTGACTCCGTGTAGCCGCCATATTGGCTGATAACCTGCTCAATGGGCGTATTTACAATCTGCTCCGTCAAATCCGCCGCCAATTTGGCTGCCAATGTCCGGTGAACGCCTTCGGCCTGCACAGCAGCGCCGCTGGTGAACGGCAACAGTATGCCGGCAGCGGCGATGCCCAGCACGACCATTGCCATCACCGCCTCAGCAAGCGAAAAACCCTTCTTTGTTCTCAGTTCATAGTTCATATTTCGTAGTCAAAACATCCATCATCAATTAAAAAGGCTGACCGGCCAGGGGCTATTGCCTCAGCTCGGTCAGCCCATTTATCTCTCTACCGGCTTTAGCCGGTGGCTTGCCATTTCCCCAGGTACACTATCATCATCCAGTAATTAGTATGATATATGTGCCTGTCCGGTAACTGAGTTGCTCAAACCATCATCAGCCTGGAATAATCCCCTGGTAGTGCCGGTGGCCGTGACAAAATTCCAGCCCGCGCTATTATCTCCAGCCGTCCCATCAAGCTCAATGCTGGAAGCCTCTTCGGATTTATCCGCAACAACAACCACTGTTGCCGTGCTGAAAGGATTATCCGGAAGCTTCTGCATATACGGGCCGAATCTATAGGTAGCTGTCGCGGTGGCACTAACGTTGCCGTACTGGTCCGTCTTCATGGTTAAAGCATTTACAAAACTCGTTGCAGTAGCAGCCGTTATCGAACCATCGGTCTGAAGAATTTCCCCAGGCAGTATGTCGTTGTGTTGAATTTTGAACAGCTCAATCTGTGACCGAACAGATTGAAGGTCACTTACCAGAGCTGATTCTTTGGCCTCTGTGCTGGCGCCGGTAAACTGCGGAATAACAATCGCTGCCAGTATGGCCAGAATCACAACTACAATCAGAATTTCCACAAGTGTAAAACCTTTGTTAATCATCTTGTTACCCTCTCTTTCCCTAAATAGATTTGTTTCCCTGTTTACCATTAAAATTTTTTACAATAAAATAAACAATAAATCTTCTTTCCCTATCGGCGTAAATAAAACCGGACTTAATCGCGTCTTTTCTTTTCCCTCCTTTCGGGCATTATTCTTCAAAATCTCTTATAAAATTTTCAAAGATTCCAAAAGGACACTTTATAAGGACGATAAAACCACCCGCACGTCCGAAAACACTTCCAGACCGGTTTAACTTGTCCTTAAGAAGTGTCCCTGAAAAATGTAAAAAATAAATCCCGCCGTGCCAAATCATAAAATAAAGATTTTTTTCACAGCCGGCCGGCTGCCGCCGGTCACGAGCAGTGATTTTGCTTTTCTCGACTTATTTCATATACTCTAATCGGAGAAAAAGGAGGGGTAAAATGAGCCGCAATAACACTCAAAGGGGGCTTGTTCTCATAATATGCCTGATATTCCTGTGCATATTCTCCGCACTGGCGGTTTCAATGGCTTCGATGTGCGACAACAACGTCCAGGTCGCCGATAATCATCACAAAGCAGACGGCGCCAGGGCCTGTGCAGAATCGGGGCTCGATGTCATAAAATTCTGGCTTCACCGCATCTCGATACCGGGAACCACGCCGCCCAATCAAAGGCTAAATCAGATCACAAATTCGCTGGGAGTCGTTCTGGCGACATACGGCGTAGCAAATATTGTGCCGTCCTGCAACGGTTCTGTTATAACCATCCCGAGTATCACTTTAAATTCGGCAAGCGGACAGAACTTCTCGGCAACGATTACACAGCCTGCTTCCAACGACAGAGTGCAGGTTACCGTTACCGGAATGTACGGCTCGGCGACAAAAGAAATAAGAGCGGCTTATCTTTACACCAATGGCGCGCATACGGTCTTTGATTTCGGCCTGGCAACCAAAGGTCCGCTTTCTATGACCGGTAATGTGGAGCTTGAAGGTGTCAATCTGGCCGTTGAATCAAACGTCTACATCGTAAGCGAAGACAGCCTGCTGGCACTGTCGGTAATAGGCCACTCGAAAATAGCCGGTGACGTCAGCATTGTTAATCCTCTGGCCGAGGTGCTTCTACAGGGAGGAAACGTCCAGATAGGCGGTGAAAAGGGACAAAACGCCCTTAAGCACGTCTATAAAGGTGTGCCGGAAACGGAATTTCCCATTCCTGATGCCCCTTATTTCTGGAAGTATGTAACAAACGTGATTAACCTCAGCAACACTACTTTTGAAAACGTAGTAATACCGGCCAATACAAACCCAAGCTTCACAGGCAACATAACAATCAAAGGCGTGCTTTATGTCGAGACTCCCAACGTGGTAACCTTCGCAGGCAATACAACGGTAACGGGCATAATTGCCGGAGACGGCGACTGGGGTGATGATTCAAAGACTAACCAGATTAAATTTAACGGAAACGTGTTCAGCAACTCCGTTGCCACGCTCCCGAACGAACCTCAGTTCAGCCAGTTGCGCAATGAAACCGGGACATTTCTTATCGCACCTGGTTTCGCGGTGTCGTTCGGCGGAAACTTCCACACTCTTAACGGCGCCATAGCCGGCAACGGCATCGAATTCTACGGCAATGCGGGCGGAACCATTAACGGCTCAATAATAAACTATTCCGAGGAGCAAATGTCCCTGACCGGCAACAGCGACCTGCGATTCAACCGCTCCGGAAGAACGCAAATGCCCGCCGGTTTCGCACCGGATATAGTGCTAAAGTACAGCCCCACATCTTATGCGGAAGGCCCGTTCTAAGACGAAGTCAATCTCCACTGCAATTATAAAACCACATAATCCGGCAGATTCTCAAGCCGGATTCTTCTTTGCGCCGGTCCATTATGGGTAAGCTCCGCTCTGATGTATTTTACGGTCCGCAGGGCTGACTCAATCTTATCGGCCCACTCAATCAGCACCACCGACTGCGGGTAACAGAAATCATCGAAGCCCAGCGATTCAAACTCACTGATTGAACTTAGCCTGTAGGCGTCTATATGAAAAATATCCAGCCTGCCCGCGTATTCATTCACTATAACAAACGTGGGACTGTTGACCTCCCTGCTGTCTTCTGCTCCCGCCCCTGCTGCGATACCTTTAATCAGATGCGTCTTTCCGCTGCCCAATTGGCCGCAGATGCCAATAATTTCCCCGCCTTTCAACTGCGAGCCGATTTTCCGCCCGATTTCTATCGTCTCCTGCGGCGAATTTGAAATAACATCGAAATGCTTCATAACAATAATCAACCCCTGAGGTGGTCGTAACCTTTAGGCTCTAAATCTTTTATTTTGCCGTCCGGCATTTTTATCTGCATCCTGCCGCTGTCGGTAATCTCTCCGATTTGCGTAATAGGCAGCGAGTCGTTCCACAACCGCAGCAATTTCCGGCAATCATCCTGCGAGAGGGTAAAAAGCAGCTCAAAATCTTCGCCGTCATTCAATGCCGAGCTTAACGGGTCGCCGCTTTTGCTGGCCGCCTGCGAAACAGGAATCTGTCGAGCGTTTACCACCGCCCCGACTCCGCTTTGCCTGCATATTCGGTTCAAATCGCTGCTCAGCCCGTCGCTCAAATCAATCATCGAATTTATTGTCACAAGTTGAGCGATTTTTATCGCCTCTTTTACCCTCGGCTCAAACTCCAGGTGTTTCCCCAGTCCTGAGCCGCCCAATGAGCCGGTAACACAGATAACATCACCGGCCTTCGCGCCTGACCGCCTTACAGGTTCGCTGCCCGCCCTTCTGCTAATCATCGCCACATTTATCACGAAAGGCTCTTTTCCTTTCCAGCTTGTGATATCCCCGCCCACAAGCGCACAACCGAATCTATCACCTGCCTCGACAATGCCGCTGTGAAGCTGCTTTAATTCTTTTTCGCCGAATCCCTTCGGCAGCGCAACCGAAACGACCGCAGCCACCGGCACCGTCGCCATTGCCGCACAGTCGCTCAAGTTGACCGCCATAGCCTTATAACCAACCTGTTTTAAGGTCGCTTTTTTAAGGTCGAAATGCACACCGTCCAGCAGCATATCGGTGGTAATAAGAACTGTTTTGTTGTCCCCAAGCTTAATCTCGGCCATATCGTCGCCGATGCCGATGGGGAAATCCGCTGCCGATAACCTGCTCTGCCGCTCAAACCAGGCTGTTATTTCGTCTTCGCTCGTCATCGCTCTGCCAAACGCTTTTTCCAGAATTCAATCTGCTCTTTCGCCTGCTTTGGCCCGCCTGCGCCTTCGGTAACGTATCTTTCGACAACATTCTTTGCGCCGAGATACTGATAAACATCCTTCCCGACAGAACCGGAATACTTTTTGAACTCGTCTAATTTAAGTTCGGCTAATTTTTTGTTTGTCTTTTCGCAGTAAGCAACCAATGAACCAACGATACCGTGCGCTTCGCGGAAGGCAATGCCCTTCTGCACTAAGTATTCCGCCAGGCCGGTAGCATCCAAAAATCCCTCATCCAATCCAGCCGATATTTTCTTCGTGTTAAACTCCGTATGCGAAACAACCGCTGTCGCCATACCTAATGATGCATCGACCGTATCGGCGGCGGAAAAAACGTGAATCTTGTCCTCCTGCAAATCACGATTATAACCGCTCGGCTGGCCCTTCAGTACCGTAAGCATAGCCATCAGCGAGCCATATACAGAGCCGGTTTTGCCGCGAATCAGCTCCAGAACGTCAGGGTTGCGCTTCTGCGGCATCATACTCGATGACGTGCAGTAGCTGTCGGCAATTTTCATAAACCCGAATTCGCTCGATGAATAAATTATCCAGTCCTCGGCCAGCCGTGACAGGTGTGCGGCAATCACCGCACAATCGAAAATAAACTCCGCACAAAAATCTCTGTCACCGACCGCATCGATGCTGTTTCGGGTAATATCGCTGAAACCAAGCTGTTTCGCCTTGCCCTGGCGGTCTATGGGCAGTGTTGAGCCGGCAATCGCCCCGCTGCCAAGCGGTGACACATCGAGCAATTGGCGACAATTGCCCAGCCGAGCATAATCCCGCTCAAACTGCTCCACAAAATTCAAAATATATGCGGCGATGACCACAGGCTGCGCACGCTGAAGATGCGTATAGGCCGGCATTAAGTCCCTCGCATATTTTCCCGCCATCTTCACAAACGCCTTCTGAACAAGCGTAATCTTCTCCTGCAAAACCTTTATCTCGTCCCGCATCCAGAGCCGAATGTCGGTAGCGACCTGGTCGTTGCGGCTTCTGCCGGTATGAAGCTTCTTTCCCGCTTCGCCCGTCTCCTCAATCAGCGCCGCCTCGATTGCCATATGAATATCTTCGTACCGCTTGTCGAATTTGAACCGGCCTTCCTCTATTTCCCGCCCGATTTTGAGCAGGCCGTTTTTGACGACCTTAAACTCATCCCCGGTAATCAAATTTTTTTCCGCAAGCATCTGCGCATGTGCAATTGAACCGGCAATGTCATATTTATAGAGGCGTTTGTCGAAAGACAGTGACTCTACGAAATCGACCATAAGCTCAGCCGGCTCTCCTGCCAGGCGTTTTTCCCAGCTTTTTTTCGATTTGGCCATTTTTCTGCTCCAAAATTAACCGCTTTTATGACAGATAATACGCCCCTGCCCCCGCGATGTCAACTGTCCGCAATTACGCACCATTCTACTCAAGCAGCGGAATTTCTTCCGGCTTCATATCGTCAAGATTCAATATAACCACCCACGGCTGACCCGTAAGCCAGTCGGTCGACTCGCCAGGATTGATTACCAGCGTCCTGCCGACCCTGCGGATGTCCTGCTTATGGGTATGCCCATAAATAACCAGGTCATATTTACCCGAACCGATTATCTCGTCCAGCATATATGGCTTATGTGCCATAAAGATTTGTTTTCCGTCAATTTCCGTCGTGTAAGGCCCCTCGCAAATTTCGCCGCCGAAACCTTCGATGGTGCTTTTCAGTATAAGTTTTTCGCCGTCGTTATTGCCGAAGACCGCCAGGAATTTCGACCCCTTTACCTCAGAAAATTTTTTGGCTGCGAACGGCGAAATAATATCGCCGGCGTGAAAAATATAATCAACGTCCCTTTCGCCGAAAATCTTTACCGCCCGCAGTATGTTCTGATGATGGTCGTGACTGTCGCTTATAATCCCGATTAGCATTTTAAGCCCTCCTGAAGGTCAGTGGTTAATATCTGAAAAACAATTTAAGCCAGTTGGGGTCTACGGCGCCGGTCAGCGTGTCATTGATTGTCAGCCTGCCGATGATTTTCCCGTCCTTTACAATGACAGGCGGGTTCATCGCAAACATATTAAACGGGCTGTAACGGGAATAACTGCCGCCATAAGTCCCAAAGGGGTTCCAGACGCTCATAGGATTAAACTCGCTGCCGTATCTTTCGAACATATTGAATATCGATTCGGGATGAAACTCATCGGCAATAAGCCCGAGATAGACTGCCGGCCTCTGGTCGCTCATCACGCTGGCGCCGCCATATTTGTCGACCACCTTGACCGTCAAAATCAGTTGAAGCTCCTCGATGGTATAATCCTTCAGCGATTCGATTTTCTTCTCAAGTCTCTTTATTTCAGCCTGTCGCTGCTGCTTTTTCTGCTCCTTGCGCATCCTTATCTGCTGAACCGAAGGGTTTCCCATACCGGGATTGGCGGCAGGCGAATATTCCGCAGCAGCCGCTATTAACACCGCTGCCACAATAATAACTCTTATTTTTATATAAATTCCCATTTGTCTAATCTCCTCTTTAGTGATTACTTCAGGCAATTCGTAACAAAATCTTCGAATTCACAATAAAGCTCCCACGTCTCCGTGTGTCCCCAGAAGCTGCGGTCAAGTCCCTGGCCGTCCATAGCGGCCGTAATTGTTTTGCCCTTCCAGGTTATCGGCAGCCTTTCCCTGTCATAAACGTTGAACTCGAACCTGCAGTTATGCGAAAGAAAATTCCTGATTATCCGGGCAAATTCATACCAGCTTTCAGCCTTAAACGCCGCATACTGATTCGTCGCCTCGCAGTAGTCCTTGATATGCTCAAACGACTCCTTGATAAGGCAGCGCATAAGCATCTTGAGAAATTCATCCAGCGCAACGGCATGGTCGTGTTCGTTTCGAAGAAGGTCGACCACCTGGTCAAACTTGACAACATACGGCCCAAAAACAGCGAGATGCGTCCTCAAAATCGGGTGCGACTGAGGGGTATTGAAAAGCGAATAAGCCGCCAGTCCCATTATATAGCTGTTCTTGGCGTGCTCCAACTGGTTGGCCAACTCTTCTTTGGTCATAATTCATACCCTAACCTGATATTTTGCTCCGCCGGTAATGATAAACCAAACAAGCGGCAAAAACAACATCCGCTCAATTAAAAACTTTGCTTGCAATAAGGTTTTGCAGACAGTAAACTACTCAAGTCTAGGCTGGAAAACCATTTTGGCGGCGTAGCTCAGTTGGTTAGAGCATGGGATTCATAAGCCCAACCACTACTCATAACTGCTCCCTGCATAATAGGTTATGGTCGTTTTTCGAGGTCAAAACAAGATTTGCAAGTGGTTAACACATAGGTATCAAGTTAATAACATGTGGTTACACATTGGCAACTGACACTTTTTAGACACCGAAAGTCACTTCAAACTGACCTACTCAGTGACCCACTTTCAGATTTCACTTCCTGGGAAACACAACACAAGTTATACAGTTCAACGAAAACTTTATTAGCATGTTCCGCCAAATGTAAGTTGGAATGTGCTGATTTTGCCAGGCGGGCGGGATTATCAGATTAAACAGCCTTATCCTGGCGGAGCTAATCGGCATGATTTGCAAGCTCCGCAACACACTCACCTTTTCTCGAATAGCTTTATATATTAGTTCAACCAATAAAGTAATAAAGTTCAAAAATCACGTTGCATCGGCGCTGCGAATCAGGCCGCATATTCGCAAAGCATCGCACATCCCGTACGCATTGTGGCTTCGTGTCGAAAATGCACCCTAACGTGAATAAATGCTGGGTGAGTATGCTTGGCACAATGCGGATGCAACCCTTTAAATAGGTGGGAATATACGAGGCTCTGATATGAACACATTATATCTGCATAAGGAAGACCGAACCATATCAACCCTACTGGCAAGGATATTATATTCGACGCCTATAGCTGTCAGGTATTAGTTGAAGGCAAAACAGGGTCTCGTCGCATACGCTTGACGCCAGCTGCAAGCCTGGCCCTGACCTCTTGGCTGGAAGTCCATCCGAATAAGGAACCTGACACTCCGGTATGGGTGAATACGTTGAGGCGACATGAGATTCCGAGGGGGCAGCTCAGCTATGACTGGGCACACGAGATGTTAAAAGGACTTGCCAGAAGAGCTGGTATAAACAAGCCTATCAGACCCCATCTCTTACGGCATTCACTTGCCACTTACTATGCACCACAGCTGACGGAGGCAGTAATGAACGAGCATTTCGGGTGGCAACAAGGCGGCAGAACGGCTTCCATTTACACTCATTTGAGCGGCAAACAGGTCGATGACCAAATCCTGGCGGTGTTCGGCAAGAAGAAGATTGACCTCCAGAGCAACAAAGCGGTTGGTGTTGTTTATTGTCCAAGGTGTTGCCTGGAAAATACCCCTGCGTCGATTCAGTGCGGCAAGTGTGGTTTCCCTCTTTCTGATGAAGCGGCACAAAAGCTATATGAAAGAAGGCAAAAAGCAGATGGATTGATGGACAGGATAACCAATCATCCGGATTTCGCTAAACTGGTGGCGAAAATCGTAAATGAAGAAACTGAAAGGAACGTGAACCCCTCTATTTTGGTCCAGAAGGATGTTTCCCCTCTTCGTTAGCGAGAGCAAGAAGTTTTTTAATCCACTGCGGCTCCACAATCGGAGAACTCTTATTTTTCCCCATAGGGTTACTCTTTGACTTGTTTGCTTCGGTATTGAATATAGGCTTCGCGCATCGCCACATACGGGTCGACAGCCGCAGACTTGAAGGCTTCGTACTCTCCGATGTGAAACGAGCCCTTGTTAGTGGCATCAACTGCGGATATGCCGATTGAAACCTCCACAGGTTTGACGTACCGAACCGGATTCAAAAACTGGTCGCCCACCATGCCCACAGAATCCCGCAGGGTTGATGGGCCAAATATCGGCCAGACGACATAGAATCCATCGCCAAGACCATATACAGCCAGTGTTTGCCCGAGGTCCTCGTTGGCAGGTTTCAGCCCCCATCGGTCATATGCCGGGTCGCCGAATCCGAGGACGCCTGCCGTAGTGTTGACAACGAAACGATGTAATTCCCTCCCGGCCGCTGGACCTTTGCCCTGCAGAAGGCAGTTAACAAAACGTGCCGGAGTTGTCAGATTGTAAAAGAAATTACCGATGCCGATGCGAACCGGCTTGGACACCATACCCTCATATACATGCGTGACAGGCTTGGCAACCCAAAAATACAGTGCGTCATTAACGCCGTACATTACCCGGTTCGAGGACTCCAGCGGGTCAGAGATTGTCACCTGTTTCTGGGATAATTCCTCTTCAAATTTGTCGAAGGCGGCCTCGCCGGATGAATTGACGTCCCTGGGTGATGCTGCCGGCAAATTCGGAGTGTTCCGGGCAGAAGACGCGCAACCTGCCCCCGCGACAAGCCAAACCATAATCAGGAAATAGTGTCTCATTGGTCATTATCCTCTTTGTCCTGCTTGGCCTTGGGCTCCTTGCCAAAAGGCTTCACCAGTATCAGTAATTGCGGCAGGAGAGTTAGAGCGGCAAGAATCGCAATGAACATTACCAAACCGACCAGTAGGCCGAAATAAACACTGGGAATGAAGTTGGACAGAGCCAGGATTGAAAACCCCATGATAATAGTTGCTGATGTATAGTACATAGCACGGCCGATGCTTGCGTGACATCGATGCATAGTAGGCAGGTACTCGCCTTCTTTCTGAAATTCGTGTTTAAATCTATGTACATAGTGAATTGTGGTATCGACGGCAATTCCCATACTGATGGACGCGATGGTTATCGTCATCATATCGAGCGGGATGTCCAGCCAACCCATTACACCCAGCACAACAGAGACGGGAAATACGTTCGGAATCATGGCGATAATGGCTATTTTCAATGACCTGAACAGCGTCAGAAACATCCCAGTAAGCATCAAGACAGTTATGCCTATTGTTACTATCTGGGAACCAAACAGGCTTTGCAGCATGTTGTTATACAGGACCAGTAATCCGGCAAGATGAACTTGTTTCTCGCCAAATCCGAATTTACCGGTCAGGTCTGTCTTTATTTTCCTGAGCAGTTCATTGCGGCGCAGAGTTGGCTGTGAATCTTTGACGCGGACCAAAAAACGGACCTGATTATCTTTCACGGAAACATACGGCTTATTCAGCATGTCCTTAAATTTTTCCGGTGTTTGGCTATAAAGCAGGGCAAGCTGGAAACTATCCAGAGGTTTGCCGCCATTGAGTTTTTCCGTGATGCTCGACACGTTGGCCAACGACAATACTTTGCCCGCTTCAGGCAGGCTTTCAAGATATGCCTGCACGGCCTCGATTCGACTCATCTTGTCTGCGGTAAACCAGTATTTTGCTTCATTCGCGGCCTTGTCCAGTTCAGCAAATTCGTCAAACGTACTGTCAATGGCCTTTGCGGCAGCCGGCTTTTCTTCTGACTCGTCAAAATCCACAATTACATCGAGAGGAGTCGTGCCGCCAAGTTTCTGATCAATAACTAGCATGCCTTTGTAAATCTCGGTGCTTTTATGGAAGTAATCGATAAAGCTGTTTTCAACTCTTAGTCGCGATATACCAATCAGGCTGGTAATGAGGACGAAGCTGCTGATAACTATAATAAGCGCGCCGTGGCCTTCTGTGAATCTCGCAAGGATGGGTGTCAGGGAAAAATGAGACGTTCGTTTATCAGGCGGTGTTTCTTCGGACATCAGCACCAGAACTGCCGGAAAGAACAGAAAGCTCACGACGAGGGACACAAGCAGACTAACCATCATCATCCAGCCGAACATGATGACGGGCTTGATACTGCAAAGCACCAAGGAGCCAAAACCGGCGATTGTGGTTATCGCCGTATACCAGCAGGGCTTAAGCATAAGCCTGATAGTATCGTAAATCAACTGCCGATTGGACGCCTGCGGATTCTGAACCAGTAATTCGCGATATCGCACAATCAGATATATCACAATGGCCACGGTTGTAATCAACTGCAAAGAGATAAAATTGGCGGAAACCACCGTTACCTTCCAATCAACCCACCCCAATAGACCTATCATGTATATCACTGATAACACACAGCAGAACATTGGAAGGCATATCCATCTTATCCGCCTGAAAATGATGCCGAGTGTAAGTATCAGAAACATCAGCATACCGGTACCGAATACCTTCAGATCGTTCTTAACGAAAGTAATCATATCGTCCGCAATCATACTGACGCCGCCAATAAACAAGTCGGCATCAGCGCGATATTTATCCATGATCTTGCGTATCGTAACGATATCCTGATGGCGCCGAACCCTCATTTCGTCGTTGTGTTGTTGTAATTGCTCAACCACGTTCTTTAATTGGGTGTGCTCTGCTGCGGTTAATGAGCCTGCAGTTTTTTTCTGCAACAACAGGTCTTGCTGTGTAACCAGGTCACGGTAAATATTATCGTCAAAAAAATTGACCAGAAGGGCCGTGGTCTTCAAATCCGGGCTGACCAGAAGATTTCGATAAATGGGGCTGTCACGAAATTCGGCCTTGGCCATATCCCTGTTGACCCGTCCCGAGGAAAGCGTAGGCAGTTCCCCGGTAAATTCCTTCAGGGTCACAGGCGGGCTTTCAAAAAGCGGAACATCCAGTATTGAAACAACAGACGAGATGCTCTTCTCTGCCTTCAGGTCATCCCGCAGATGCCCCAATTCGGCCAGCGTCCTGTCCGTGAAAAGTTCGCCCCTCGGAGTGAATGTCAGCACCAGAAAATCGTGTTCTCCGTAACGCGCGTTTATCAATCGCGAATAATGCAGGTCCCTGTCATTCTCCAGAACGAGTGTCTCAGCGGAAGCGTCCAGCCTGAAATATCTGGCTCCAAAGGCAAAAAAAACGACCGCCGCCAACATGCAAAAAATCACTGTCCTTGGATATTCCAGAACTATCTGGTCGAAAAAAAAACGTACTAATGCGCTGCTTTTCTTCATGATACTGGCCGATTGAGCAAATTTTACATCACTGGGCCGGTGGTTTCTCCAACTGATCAAATAAATCCTTAACGCTGCCCCGGCGAAGAATATCATCGAATTGCGACCGGTATGTCAGCAGGATGCTGATGCCCTCTATTTCCACATCATAGATTTTCCAGTGTTCGGCCACCTTATCTTTACGTTGTTCGTCCATCTTGTGAAGCTTGTATAGTATTGCTACCTCTTTGTCATTGGATATCAGCACCACAGGTATGAGGATGGCGTTATTTTTTTGCATTGCTGGTTTAAATAAAACTTTTTCATTCTTGTAGAGCGTGGTTTTCTCCAGATAAAAGTTCTTGAGCCGTTCGGCGAACAGCTCCGTAAATCTCTTGTGTTGAGGAGCCGTCAATTTCGGCCAGTGTGTTTTGCCCAATACCAGCTTTGCCATCAGCTCGGAATCAAAAATCGGGCTCATAATTTTGCCGATTATCTTCTTTTTAAGTTTCTGATTCAACTCTTTGTTCTGAAGGACAGTGAGAACGGCATTCCACTTGGCCTCCAACAGCTCGTTTGGGTCGTTCGGATTCTTAACAAACGCGTCCCAGCTCCTCCACCACTGTTCGTTTGGGCCGTTCGCATCCTTCACACCGGAATTAGATTTGGCCTCAGGCGGTTTGTTTGCGCCATTCGAATACTTTTCGTCCGCATTGACACTATGCCCCAATACCAGTAGGACCAGAATCCCGTACCAAAGACCTGTTATGCCGGTCACAACCTTTTGTTTAACTGAGACTTCCATAAACACACCTCGATAACGATAATGAGCCTTCCAACTGTCATCAATTAACAAATTTATCTTAAAACCGCAAGTAATTCCTGTACTTGCGTACAGTTTTCACCCCGACAATCCGGCTGTTTTTACATATTGTTGTTGAACGATAGCGAATGGATTATAATCATTACCGCCCGCATAGCAGTCCTGAGTATATGATGCCGGTGGCGTTCGCGACGGGTTGCATTGGAATAGACCATTTTAATGCCAGTGTTAAATAGAGTTGAAATTCCGAGCTATGACAAAAGAAGCTGAACATGCAATCGTCATCGAGAAACTGACGAAACGTTATGGGGATATACTGGCAGTCAACGACATATCGTTCACCGTCAGGAAAGGCGAAGTGTTCGCTTTCCTGGGTCCGAACGGCGCCGGCAAGACCACTACCGTTGAGATAATCGAGACAATACGCAAACCAACGTCGGGAAAGGTGAGCCTTCTCGGGATGGACGTCACGAAAAAAAAACGCAAAATCGTCCGCCGCATCGGCGTTCTCCCACAGGGGTTCAGCTCGTTCGACAGGATAACGGTCAGGGAAACCATCCAGTACTACTCGAGGCTTTTCAACTGCAGGAACACTGATGTCGACGGGCTGATAGAACTCGCGAACCTCAAGGACAAGAGCAAAGAGCAGTTCAAGAACCTCTCCGGCGGATTGAAGCAACGCCTCGGAATTGCAATTGCGCTCGTGAACAACCCCGAGGTCGTGTTCCTCGACGAGCCGACGACAGGGCTCGACCCCCGCGCAAGGCGTGAGGTGTGGGATGTCCTGCTGGACCTGAAGAAAAAAGGAAAGACGGTATTTCTCACCACACACGCCTGAGCCCGAATGGCAAAAGAAACGGCATCATTGCTGGATTGTGCGATGGTACGGCACCAGCGGAAAAAGATATGGCAAGGTTTTCAAAACAAGAAAGGAGGCTGAGAGTTACGCACAAAAATTACAGTCTCAAGTAAATTTGGGAAAAGCAGATAAACCCAAAAAGGTAACGTTGCACGAGTTCATCAAAGAACACGAAAAAGTCATGAGAAGTCAGGTGGCTTATGGGACACTGCTGATCCACATGCAAACGTTAAAGCTATTTGAAAATTACATAGGTGATTTGGTCGTACTGGATAGAATCCAGCCTCGCGACGCCGAAGCTTTTATTGCAGACCGGCTGGCGTGTGGGCTTAGCACCGCAACCGTTAATAAATATATCCGGACTTTGCGGGCAATATTCAATCTCGCCATAGAACCTCGTGGTTATTTGCAGGAAGGTCAAAACCCATTCGCCAGAATCAGGCAACGTAAAAGAGCAGAAAAGCCGATTGCGTATGTTTCTGTTGAGGAGTATAGGGCAATCATGAAGGCATCTGAGAAACTTTGGTGGAAGGCATTCATTTCATTAGCATATGGCAGTGGACTTAGGCGTGGTGAAATTCTCAACCTTACGTGGGCAGATGTTGACTTTGCAAACCAGTTAATTCGTATTACAACCAAAAAAGCAGGGGTTGGAATACTTGAATGGGAACCAAAAGATCATGAAAACCGGGTAGTTCTGATGTCCGACGAAACAGCCCAGTTGCTGGCAGACATGCAAGTCCAGTCCAAGGAAGGCCATGCTTACATATTTATTTCGCCCAAGCGTCTTGTCCGGATTATACAGAACCAAGAAACCAGCAAAGCGAATTTTACTTCACAAATAGCCAACAACATAATCAGGGATTTCGATGTGATCTGCCGCCGTGCAGGTGTGAAAAAGTGTACGCTGCATGACCTCCGGCGATTGGCCATTACCAACTGGGCTCAGAAGTTACCCATACAAGTTGTTCAGCAATTCGCGGGACATTCCGATGTCTCAACAACCCGAAAATATTACCTGTCTGTCAGGCCGGAGGATTTGGCTCTCGCGGGCAAAATATTGAATGGTATTTTGGCTGGAGTGCAGAGCGACTGACACCAAACTGACACTTTTTGCCGTTTTTGGCACTTTTTGAGACTGAGACAATTGACAGACAATGCAGGAAGCTGTTATTATACAAGTGGTTACAATTTTATGGCGGCGTAGCTCAGCTGGTTAGAGCATGGGATTCATAAGCCCAGGGTCGTCGGTTCGATTCCGACCGCCGCTAATTTAGTTTTGAGTTTTTAGTTCTTAGTTTTGAGTTGAAAAGCAAATTAACTAAAAACTTAACGCTTAAAACTCAAAACTAAAAAACTGCCCCCATCGTCTAGTGGCCTAGGACGCCGGGTTCTCAACCCGGTAACAGGGGTTCGACTCCCCTTGGGGGTATTTTGGGCGACCATATGGTCGCCCAAAATAGAGCAGGTGAGCATTTGAACAGTGGAACAGGTGAAAATGCGAACTTGCGGTCTAATGTTCTACTGTTCAACTGTTCAAAAAAGGATTTCAAGATGCCTTTTATGTTTGAAAATCTCGATGTCTATCAGAAATCCGTAGATTTGGCTGAGACAATCATAACCCTTACCGATGAATTCCCTAAAGGATATTATTTTCTGACAGACCAGCTTAATCGGGCATCCCTATCGATAGCAACCAATATCGCAGAAGGTAATGGCAGATTTACCAAAAGAGATAGACAGAATTTTTTCATCATAGCGAGGGGTAGTGTCCAGGAATGTATTCCTCTGCTGGAAATTGCGAAGCGAAAGCAGTTGATTTCTGATGTTAAACTTTCAGACCTGCTTAATCAGCTTGAAGTTATTTCCAAGATGATTTCTGGCTTGATTAACGGCTTAGAAAAAAGAAAGATATAAAATAAGCTGATCAGTAGATATCGGACAGTTTCCCGAAAAATTCGAAGAGATCACTTAATGACCATCAGCATAGAAAACATTATAAAATGGGCCAATGAAAATGGCGGCTTTCTAAGCTTAATCACATTAGTTGTTGGCTTTTTTCTTTATCCTCTTCTTGGCAAGATCGCAAAACTCTTAAAAGTTAAACATAAAAAACGCACATATAAGCTTGACGAAATAGCTCACCAATTGAAAATAAAAAGGGAAATTGAGCAAAATTTCCGCCAGCTCAAATATACTGAAGAGTTTCCAATTCTAATCCGAGATTGTGACCGAGATTGCCACTACCTAAAAACACCCTCCGTCAATCGTGGTATCTCGTCTTATTTCAAACTCTGGCTTGTATATCTATACGAAAAAGGAATTATGGTAAGCTTTGGTGCCCTACAAATTCAATACATTAAATATGATGATACCAAAAGGATCTGGCATTTCTGCGAATTAGATGATCCTGGAGGGAAAAAGGTTTGGATGGTTGGCAAAATCCCTTACTCACACATTTTCAAAATCGATTGGCAGGGAGATGCCTACGAACCATTTCCACATTTCTATTGTCTTTTCGACAACAAAAGCGAACCATACGAGGATATATTCTACTGCGAAAGAATTCAGACCCAGGAAGGCAATCTTTTAATTAGAGAACTGACGAAGGTATCCTCAGTTAAACCGAAGAAATGACTCATAAGAACAAAAAAAACGAACAGTTTATGCGATTAGCTATTGGTCAGGCGGGTATTGCTGAGGAGAACGGCGATGTGCCTATCGGGGCGGTCATTGTTCACAAAAACAGAGTCATCGCAAAAGCCTATAACCAGCGGGAGCAACTCAACGACCCCACCGCCCACGCTGAAATAATCGCCCTGACGCAGGCGGCGGCTGCACTCGAAACCTGGCGTTTGACCGGCTGCTCAATCTATGTTACATTAGAACCCTGCCCGATGTGTGCCGGTGCATTAGTGCTGGCCAGAATCGACCGGCTGGTTTTCGGCTGTAACGACCCAAAAACCGGCGCCTGCGGCAGCCTGTATAACATCGTGCAGGACAGTCGCCTGAACCATCGCCTGGAAGTTACCGCCGGAGTTTTAGTCGACGAATGCGGCGCTTTGCTTACAGGGTTTTTTGAAAAACGCAGAGCAGAAAACTAAATCGAAAATCGACAATTGAAAATCGTAAATTGACTGGAGAGGTGTCTGAGTGGCTGAAAGAGCACGCTTGGAAAGCGTGTGTGCAGGTTACACTGCACCGCGGGTTCGAATCCCGCCCTCTCCGTTCTTCGCTGCGCTGCGAACGGCAGGCCGTTAAAACTTGCGCTGCGCTACGAACGGCAGGCCGTTAAAACTTGCGCTGCGCTACGAACGGCAGGCCGTTAAAACCTGCGATACGCTACGAACGGCACAGCCGTTAGAGTTTAAAACATGTGGTATACATACATTCTGAAAATGGCTGATGGGGAATATTATGTCGGCTCAACTAACGACCTGAAGAGGCGAATGAAAGAGCATACAAGAGGACAGGAAATTTCGACAAAGTGGAGGCTTCCGGTGATTCTGGAAGCTTACATTGCAGTTAAGTCAGAGAGGACAGCGCGACATCTTGAGAAATATTTAAAAACATCATCTGGAAAGGCAACGCTAAGGAAAAGAATTTTACCCGACGAAGCGTTAGCGTAGTCGGGCCCGCTCTCTCTGTTATTAAAGAGAGGTACTCTACAACCTTCTTAACTTCAGGGACTTACAAAGGTTTCTCGATTTCTGGCTGGCCGATTGCCCTCAAATGGAGAAGACGAGTTGTCATTGTTACCGCTTTTTGCCAGTGCCATCATTGCCTGCTGACTGTCCCCATCGGGACGCAGAATCCAGGTGGCTTGCCAGTCCCAACAGGTTGGGATGGCCGTCGACCACCACCATCCACTTCGTTCCTTTGCCCCTTTTGGTCTTTCCGACACATTCGCCCCTTTTTTTGCAGGAGCGAAACTCCCCGGGCGCAAATTTAAAATAGATAAGAACTTAGGTTATGAAATGGCTTGTAATGAATTTCAATTACGTTAATCTGACATTTCCCATATTACTCTGCGTAGTTTTGTATAGTGCGCTTCGGCGCGCACAGTTCTTATATTCTCTTATAACATTAAACCAACCATCTTACACATTTTTCAATTTCAATCCTTGCTTTTCCCCTTTGCACGCCAAATCCTGTTTTTTCATTCTCTGCGGCCTTGGTGCGCTCGGTGGTAAAATCAGTCGTTAATTAAAATCGACATTCGACAGCTTGTGGTGAGCGGACTTGTGGTGAGCTTGTCGAATCCAGTCGAACCATCGGCAATCGACAATTTTCCTGTCCGCTATACGCTACCCGCCCGTCCCGAGCCTTGTCGAGGGGCTATCCGCTATTTGAACTCCTCGCAAAACGCACACAAAATTCGCTCGAATACATCATTTTTTTGTTCTAATTGCACGAAATAGCCCCCTTATGGCACGCAAATGTCGCATTTTTTCCCACTTTTTCGCATTTTTTCCCGCCCCTACAATCGTTAAATTTTACCTATCTCACCAAAACCTCACGAAAACTGTTTGCCGAAACTAACAACTACATCTGCTTTTTTTATTGACTCCGCACAGCTTTTTGACGATAATATATGGTCTTAAAAAGCCTTAAAACAAACAGGTTTCTTGAAGGAGTCCGATAATGCCATTAGGCAAAACGCAAAAAACCACTACCGGCTTATATACTTTAATAATTTTTGTCGGCCTTTTTGTTGCTGCCGCAGCCGCCGCCGTTGTTTTCTACATCCAGGCTGAAAACAGCAAAAACAAGGCTGCCTCCCTGCAAAATCAACTAAACGACCTTGCCACTTCCAGAGAACAGCAGGCCGTCGGCTCTCTTGTAGGGGCAAAACAAGGCACTAAAAGCAGGCTCGGCTCAATGATTGAGTATCTGGACGATGCTACAGCAATGATAATCGGCCCTCCCGTAGAAAAAACTTCCGCTGAGGTAAAAGCCCAAACAGCCGAGCGACAGTTTAAAGAAACGCTGGCAAAGCTGGTTCAAAAATACCCTGCCGCCAAAGAGGCTGCCAAGGAAACTGCTGAAGAGGCCAAACCGGCGGAAGCCCCAAAAAATGAGGTCGTTGAATTATTAGTTAAGGAAGATTTCGAAAAAATAACAGAGAGCTTTGATGAAACAATGAAGGCCGGCCTGACCGCTGAAAAGCTTGGCGAAGTGTGGAAAGCAACCATTGAGCAGGCAGGAGCTTTTAAGAAGCAACTCGGTTCCCGGCAGGAAAAAGAACTGGAATATAACGTTACTTTCGTTACCTGCGAATTCGAGAAAGGCAACCTTGACGTAAAATTAGTTTACAACGATAAAAAACAGATTGCGGGACTGTTTATTGTCCCCACGCCTGAAGATGTTGTGAAAGGTTATCAGAGCAAGCCGGAAAAAACGGAACGACAGAATGTTGATATGGGGGCTATCGATGCCAATACGGGGCTTATACGGATAGTTGAAAAATTGGAAAAAAGACTGGACATCGCCACGAATTCAGGACTCGCTATGCAGAAAAATCTTGCTGACCTGCAAAAGCGATTCGATGATTCGGCGGCAATAAATCAGGAAAAAGAGCAGAAACTGCTGGCTGAAAAAGAAAAATACGAGGTGCAGGTCAATAAAATCACAACGGACTACAACGACCTTAAGGCCCTGCTTGAGCAAACTTCAGAACAGCGAGTCAAGACCCTTATGACTCAACTGGACCAGGAGAAAGAAAACCGCAAGGCGATGGACCAGCAACTGCTGAAAACACAGGCAGAACTAAAAATGACCGAATCCAAAGTGAGTTCGGTGAATAAGGAGCTTGAGAAGGTGGTGCCGCCGCCGGACAGCGAGGTTGCGGCATTTAAGCCGGACGGAAAAATCCTGCTGGTCGACGCCCAGAAAAAAATCGTGCATATAAACCTCGGAAGCAATGACCGCATATACAGAGGCTTGACCTTTGCGGTTTATGACAAAAGCGCACCTATTCCGAGAGACGGCAAGGGCAAGGCTGAAATCGAGGTATACAGCGTTGAGGACAGGATTTCTATCGCACGGATTGTCAGCTCAGAGCGCAAAAATCCAATTATAGAGAATGATACTATAGCGAACTTAATCTGGGACAGTAACAGACCGAACACATTCGTGATTGCCGGCGATTTTGACCTTGACGGCAATGGAGACATTGACATCAATGCGACCGAGAAATTAAAAGCACTGATTGAAAAATGGGGAGGCAATGTGGAAGACGCCATTACTATTCATACGGACTTTTTGCTGCTCGGCAGTATGCCGGAAATCCGCAAGAAACCGACTTTCGAGGAGACAGAAGCCGACCCTACAGCGATGGAAAGGTATGAAAACTCGTTAAAAAGGTTTGAACGTTATAAAGAATCGCAAAACCAGGCTGACAAGCTTGGCATACCAATATTTAACTACGACAGATTTTTATACCTGACAGGCTATAAGACGCTGGCAAATAAGCCCGGTGCATTTTAATTTGCGGTATTATCTTGCTGTGCCGGTTGTCATCGGCTCAACGCCGATTGAAGCGACAAAAATCTCGCCGGTGTACTTATTTGCGTCTTTGGCGGCCAAAAAACCCTTTTTCATAGCCACGAAGGTTACGGTATAGGCAGCCCTTATAGCTGCGCCGAGCGGCAGGCCGGTGTCACAATCCAGGCCGGAGGGTATATCCACCGCCAAAACGAGGCGATTCAGGGCATTTATATTTTCTATCAACTGTTTATATTCGCTGTTTAACGGCCCGCTCAATCCAGTGCCGAAAAGTGCGTCAACAAGCATATCCGCATCGCCTGCCAGTTTTTTGACCTGTGCCGCAATATCGCTACGGTTTAGGTCCAGCGATTTAATCTGCTGGCCGAGCTTTTCCAAAATATCGAGGTTTATCTTCGCATCGCCTTTGATTTTGGTGCGGTCGCCGCATATAACCACAACAACTTTGAAGCCATTGTTCAAAAGGTGTCTGGCGATTACATAGCCGTCGCCGCCGTTATTTCCTGTGCCGCAGAATATACAGACTTTTGGTGCAGCGATACTGCTGAGTTTTTCTTTAATTAGCTCGGCGCAACTTCGACCGGCGTTTTCCATCAGAACCACGCCGGGTATGCCAAGCGTATTTATCGCCCAGGCGTCAAACGCCCGAACCTCGTCACGGCTCATCACAACAGCCTTTTTATTCGGCACATATTTTTCCATAATGACCTATTGTATATTTTGAAACTTTTCCCTTCAACTGTGCTTACTGGCGATACCCCATTTTTGCAAGGTTACGTTTGAATCCGCCTTCGCCGAGGCTTCCGCCTACGCTCTTTGAGCTACGGCGGACAGGACGGTGGACAAGCGTGGCTCGTGACTTGTGACTCGGGGGCGGCAATCTCAAAAAAGCTGTTTGACAAGGTCCTGTTTAGGGTTAAAATAGATAAATTCAACTTCCGGGGCTGACAACAGGGGCGAAGAGCATATTAAAAATTAAAATGCAAATATCAAAATTGTGGAAGGCGGCGGAGAAGCGATTAAGGATGATAAAAATAATGCTGGACGGAACATGGAGGTAATTAAATGGGAGCGTTAGATTTTCTAAGGGAGTTTCAAGGACGAGTGCTTGATGCAGCAAGTTATCAACTACTGCTCCGTAACTATGAACTTCAGGAGAAAAACAACCAACTCATGAAGGATCAGATCGAACACTTGGAGAAAGAACTGTCCGTGTTACGAAATCAGAATAGTCAGCTAGCTGCAGAGCACAAAGACCTACTGACTAAAGTTAAAGAGTTCGAGTTGGAAAAGCAATATAATATCCATGAAGGCATAGCCTTCAAGCTTAAGCAAGATGGTGGCGTTGAGCCAACTCCATATTGCCCAAACTGCCATCTTGCTATGAGCAACGGTATTAGGGTCTGTAAATGTCCCCAATGCGGGTACATAGTCAGAACTAGTTCGAATGCCGATGTGCTTGCCCGTGAGTTAAATGCACATCGTGATTGATGTTATCCTTTTTCACAGTAGCGTAGGATGGGCAGCGTGCTGCCCATGCGGATTTTTAATATTTCAAAACAGCATGGGCAATATAATTGCCAATCCTACATGACTTGGTCTATGCGAATTGCTTTAGTCTCAGAGGTAAGGAAATGAGTATCACAGATACATTGGCATTATGGGGAGCATTGGTTGCCACGAGTGTTCTTGCATGGGATATTTTAAAATGGAAAACGGAGGGACCGAAAATTAATATTTCTGCCAATGCTAATATTAAGATTATTGGTGATGAGTCGCTTGAAGGCAAGACATTTATTAGCATCGATATTAGGAATATAGGGGGCGGAGCTTCGACTATCTTGAAAATTGGATTTGTTCATTTCAAAAACAGATGGATGAAATTCCTCGGTCGAAGGTCTGGTCCCTTCTATTGGGTTGTTAAGCCTCGTTCACAATATGACCTTCCCCATTTTCTTGAGAGCGGCAAAGTATGGGATGGCCTCGCTAATCAGAACGAAGAATTGGAGAACTTGTCCAAAAAAGGCCTTGTTCATTTGGCTGTCCAGTTTTCGCATAAGGACGACTTAATGATAAGCAAGAAGCGCATTGATTTTAATCTAAAACCCTCGAAAACCGTATAGTAGTAGGAATACTTATGTCAGGACAGAATGAATTTGCAGAAGTAACGGGAACTTCTTATACTGGCAGAGACAGCCAGAAAAATTGAACTTTTAGATTGATTTGATATTCAGTTAAAAAAAACACAGCGGTGTAGCTGATCAAGGATATGCAATGCTATATGGGAAATCTCAGTTAAGATTAATCTATGCACGATAAGATAAATAACATTCAATTTAAAGCACTCACGCGTCAGGCTTCCAACAGGACTTATCGCTTGATTGATATGACTGATCAGTCTTGTGGTGGGACTGTAATTGCCATTAATATTGATGACCATTATTTCCTCGCAACTGCTGCACACGTAATACCAAAAGATCATAAATATAAGATTGTGCTCAGAAACAAAACATATCCGTCACCACCCGAATCTTTTCTATCTCATAAAATAGATAAAAAAGCCGATGTCGGCTTGTTGGAGATTCCAAAGGAGAAAAAACACCTTATCGATTCCTGGGTCACTGTTTCAGATATCTGCACAAATTTTGATCAGTACAAGGAGAATAATATTATCATTGTAGGGTATCCTGGACAATACATTATACAAACTCCCAAGATACAAATAGCAGAAAAAGATTATCTTAAATTTCAAATCTATAATTCGTTATGCTACCATTCCTTTACTCTTCCTATCGGTAAATGGCCATCTGAAGGTATGCTAAGCCAAGCCGTTGAGGGGCGGGATATCTTTGTCGATTTTGATCCTGATGGAGATATGTTCACCTCTTCTCCAAACAATGTTGATATCTCTCCGGCGAATTCCATGCAATGCCCGGAATTGGAAGGAATGAGTGGCGGAGGAATATGGCTTCTGGAATCAGAAAATGTTTCAATATGGAAACCTTCTGTAAAGCTCATTGGAATACAGCACAGTGTAAAAAAAGACCAGTGGATACGGGGGACACTTATAAAATGCTGGCTGGACTTAGCCTTGTAGGATGAGCAACTTTTGCCCGTGCTGTTTTTGAGAGATTAGGAAAAAGGCCAGGCTACGCCGGGCAAGTCGGCGGATAAACCCTTCGACCTTGCTCAGGGCAGGCCGGCGGGCTTTCGGATTGAGTGGAATAGGGGAACAAGTTCTGTTACCACTCCATAACTGTCGTGGCTCTGGGATAATATACCGCTCCCTAACCCGACTTCGTCCCGATTAAATTCGGGACTTCCGCCTTCGCTGAAGCAGCTACGGCGGACAAGCCGCCGGGCCCCAGATAAAGACATTCTGGGACAGGCAAGCGGTCGCGGGACGGATTTGTATACCGCTCACTAACCCGACTTCGTCCTTCTTCGCGTGAAGCTACGAAGGACTACGCCGGGCAAGCGTTCGCGGCTCTGTGATGGGCGATTTACATCAATTGACACTATGCCGATATGCGATTAGAATTGGTTTTATGAAAATACTGCTTACAAACGATGATGGTATTTTTGCGCCGGGGCTGGCGGCGATATATAAAGAGCTTGTAAAAATCGGCGATGTGATTGTTGTTGCACCGGCAGACAGCCAGTCCGGCGCCAGCCACAGCGTTACATTTTTCGAGCCTCTTGTCTGCAACAAGGTCGACATCAACGGCCAATTTACCGGTTACAGTGTCGAAGGCTCGCCTGCGGACTGCGTCAAGCTGGCCTGTATGCAACTGTGTAAAGAGCCGATAGACCTGCTGGTCGCCGGTATAAACAGCGGGGCGAACGCAGGAATAAACGTCTATTATTCGGGGACGGTCGCGGCGGCGATGGAGGGGGCGTTTTTGAAAATACCGTCTGTTGCAATGAGTCTTGCGCGGGAAGAACATATGGATTTTGAGAATGCGGCGAAATACTGTGCGGAGATACTGAAAAAACTTATGCCGCTGCGAAGCGGCGATGTAATAAACATCAATATACCGTGGTTGTCAAAAGGCGAACCGAAAGGCATAAAAGTTGTGCCGCAGTCAACTGAAGGATTTCACGAGTATTATATATCGCAGAAAAACGAGCAGGGTCAGACCGTATTTCAATTAGCAGGCGGCAATCACAGGGACGAAAAACGCCTTTCCGACAATACCGCGCTGGCGGAAGGTTTTATAACCATAACGGCACTGATAGCCGATATGACCAATCACGAGAAAACAGGCCGGCTTGAGCAAATAAAGTGGTAAAATACCGGCAGAAATCCCACAGGAGAATAGAAATGGCTGAAAAACAAATATCTCAAATCTGCATTATGACCGTAACGGGCGTCGACAGGGTGGGAATAATCGCAAAGCTGGCGGCCATTATGGCCAAAGCGCATATAAACATCGTGGACGTAAACCAGAAGATTATGGAAAACTATTTCGTAATGACGATGGCTGTCGATACATCAAAAGCAACTGCGGATATGAACAAAATCAAAAAACGGCTCGATAAGGCGGCAAAAGAAATGTCACTCAATATAACCCTTCAGGATGAAAATATTTTCAAGGCGATGCACAGGATTTGATTATGCGAATATCGGTCGAGGAAGTATTCGAAACGGTAAGGATGACGCTGGACCATCATTTCGACATCCGCACCGTTACGCTGGGAATCAATCTTAAGGATTGTATGGACCGCAACCTCGGCAAGTTTATCAGCCGCGTGCATAAGCGAATCGTGGAAAAAGGAAAATTATTAAACAAGTGCGCAGACTCCGTAGAGCAGAAATACGGCATACCGATAACCAATCGCAGAATATCCGTTACGCCTGCCTCGATATTGCTTGAGCCGCTGCCTCGCACAATAATGACCGCGGTGCGATTTGCCAAGGCACTCGATGAGGCCGCCAAAAAAGCCGACATCGATTTCATCGGCGGCTTCGGTGCAATGGTGCAAAAAGGTATGACTGCCGCTGACGAAAATCTTATCAATGCCATTCCGCAGGCGCTTTCAAAGACAGAACGGGTGTGCGGTTTTTTGAACCTGGCCTCCACAACAGCGGGTATAAATATGAATGCGGTGGCCAAATTCGGGCATATACTCAAAGAACTGGCAAAGAGGTCGAAAAACGGAATCGGCTGTGCCAAGATAGCTGTTTTTGCGAACGTCCCCGAAGACAATCCTTTTATGGCAGGCGCTCATCACGGGATTGGCGAGCCGGATTTCTCACTAAACATCGGCATATCGGGGCCAGGCGTGGTGCGCAATGTCGTTCTGCAAAATCCCGACTGCGACCTTACAAAATTATCCGAAGTAATCAAGGGGACTGTTTTCAAAATCACCCGTGCCGGCGAGCTCATCGGCAGGGAAATAGCCGAGTCGATGAACGTTGACTTCGGCATAGTCGATATTTCACTGGCATCCACAACCGCTGCCGGCGACTCGGTAGCCGAGATAATCGAGGCGATGGGGGTCAAACAGATGGGGCTGCCGGGTTCAACAGCGGCGTTGGCGCTTTTGATGAACGCCGTTAAAAAAGGCGGCGCAATGGCCTCCAGCAGTGTCGGCGGCCTATCGGGAACTTTCATCCCTGTCAGTGAGGACGCAGGTATGATTCGGGCGGTAAAGGCCGGCACTTTAAATCTGGAAAAGCTCGAGGCATTAACAAGCGTATGCTCGGTCGGGCTGGATATGTTTGCCGTGCCGGGGGACACGCCCGCTGAAGTATTATCCGCTATTATCGCCGATGAGCTTTCTATAGGCGTGATAAACAATAAAACCACCAGCGTAAGAGTTATACCTGTACCCCGCAAAAAACCCGGCGACATTGTAAATTTCGGCGGCCTGTTAGGTATCGCACCGGTGATGAAAGTGGCAAAAACTGCCTCACCGAAATTCATAAGCCGTATGGGGCGAATCCCCTCGCCCATACAGGCTTTACGGAATTAAACTACACCGGCATTTCTTTCATCATCCTGGTATTAAGGTTTTACCTGTTTGTAAATTTCCAGTCGCTTGCGGATTTGGTCGGCTAACTGCTTGTTCGGGTCGGCGGAGGCTATCTGAAGCGCTCTTTCTTCGGTCGTCACGGCCTTGTCGGATTGTCCTGCGGAAGCGTAGGCCGCTGCCAGGGTGTCAAGCATCGCTGCATCCTGATATTTTGTTAACTTTACCGCTTTCTCGGCAAGGGTAATCGCCTCATTCGTATCATACTTATTCCGAACTGGTTTTGTTGCCAAAATCCAGGCCAGATTATTCAAGACAGCCGGCCAGTCGGGCTTTGTGCGCAACGCCAGTCGATAATGATTAACCGCTTCGTCTGATTTACCCTGCTTCGATAGCGCATCCGCCAGGCCACTATGAGCCTCGGTCAAATTGGGCTTCAACTGCAATGCCTTACGAAAATTTTTGATTGCTTCGTCAGGCCTGCCTTTATCTACCAGAGTGATGCCAAGATTGGCGTATGCCTCGGCATAATCAGGCCTAACCTTAACAGCACGCGAAAAATATTCTACCGCCTCATCAAGCCTGCCTTGTGATTTGAGTGCTGCGCCAAGATTGTTGTATGCCTGGCTATAATCAGGTTTTATTCTTACCGCCTCTCGATACTCATTTATCGCCTCATCCATCCTGCCAAGCGAATAAAATGCAAGGCCAAGATTATTATGCGCTTCAGCATAATCACGTTTTAGCTTTAATGCCTGCTGATAATGACTTATTGCCTCATCGGTTCTGCCAAGGGAACGAAGCTCAATACCAAGGTCGTTATGCACCTGCGCCGCATTCGGTGTCAGTGTCAACATATGCTCAAAAAGACTCACCGTGTCCTGCCAGTGCAACAGGTATCGGCGAAGACAGTAAATCTGGACGCTCGACAAAAATAATAACAATGCTATCAAGGCTGTTCTTGGCACGACAATTTTTTTCCAAAGCGATGTTAAAACCCAGGCGAAAATTATCAGCAGGCCGATTATCGGCAGATAAACATATTTGTCAGAAGCAACTACCCAGTTGCTAAAGGGGACAATACCCAGCACCGGCAGGATTGCCAAAAAGAAAAACAGCAGGCCGGCCAGAAACGCCCCTGTCAGGCGAAGAGAAAAAAGCAGCCCTGCAATCAAAACGAACGTGCCGAAAACAGAGGCTGAAATAATCCAGTTCGATAGTGACATCGGCTCAGGCAGCATATACACGGACGACAGGCTCATCGGCCAAAAGATTTTACGCAGATAAAAAATAGTCAGGTAACAGACTGTCAGTAAAGTGCGTAACAACTGAGCGGGACTTTCAAGCCTGCTCGACAGCGGAATGCCAAGGCTGCGGGAGTTCGAGACAGCGGTTATAACGGTAAACACGAGGCCGAGGGCGAAAAACGGTATTTTTTCGATAACAGCCTTGCGGTTAAATCTCCGCAGCGGCCAATAATCCAGAACCAGCATCAATACGGGGACAGGCAGACTGGTCGGCTTCGACATCAGCGCCAGCAGATAAGCAATGAGGCTGCCGACGTAAAATCCCGTGACCCGTGACTTGTGACCCGTGACTCGCGGGTAAACGTAAAGAATAAGCGACCATAATGTGAAGAACATCGCAAGAAGAGTTTTGCGGTCGGAAATCCACGCAACAGGCTCTACCGTAAGCGGGTGAACGCCGAACAGCAGGCCGGCCAGTGCAGCAGGTATCGGCTGACCAAACAGAAAATAAAACAGTACTATGACAAGGGCGGTGTTTAATATATGAATTGTCAGGCTGGTGCGGCGGAACGGGGACAGGTTGCTGCTGCTGCCGCCCATCGCACAATCGGCCATTATCGAAATCACGGGTAAAGGCTGGTAGTAGCCTACCATAACCGAAGGACTGAAAACTTCTGTAAGAACGCGACCTGCCAGGGACCAGCCGGGATTCTGAATCAGCGGGCTGTCCTGGCTGACAAAAAGGTCGTCATCGAATAACAATGCTTTTGCCGAAAGCAGCGGCCAATACGCCGCTGCGACAACAGCACATACGGCAATCACCAAAATTGTCAGCAACTGATTTTTTGAAACTAATTTCTTCAAGATGTTAGCTTTCCGGTTTTTAAGCAATTTTACCTGCAACTATGTTATCGAAAAACCACGGTGCAGACAAGAAAGCAGGCTATCGAGGCAAAATTCACTGCTTTTTCGTCTGCTTGTAAGGCTCGATTCGGCTGCGGATTTGGTCGGCCAGCTCGCTGTTCGGGTCAGCAAGTGAGGCCAAAATTTTTTCCGCGTTTTTCAAGGGGGCCGGCCAATCAGGCTTCAAACGGTCAGCCTGGCAATAATTCTCGACCGCCTCGCGCAATTTGCCCTGTTTTTCCAGCACAATGCCAAGATTGTAATACGCTTCGGGATAATCAGGCTTAATCGCCAACGCCCGCCGGTAATAACCGGCAGCTTTATTGAGCTTATTCTGCAAAATAAGCGCATTGCCGAGATTATTACAGGCCTCGGCATAATTCGGCTCGCTTTGCAGAGCCTGATTATAGTGACTTATCGCCTCATCAAGTTTGCCTTGTGCCTTAAGAATAACACCGAGATTATTATGTGCCTTGGCGTCATCAGGTTTGATGCGTATCGCCTGGCGATAATGAGCTGCCGCATCTTCGGTTTTTCCCTGAATTTCCAGCACGTTGCCGAGATTATAATGTGCTTCGGCATAATCAGGGTTAAATTGAATCGCCAAACAATAATTATCAATCGCATCGTCAAATTTTCCCTGTGATTTAAGTGCGATAGCCAGATTGTAATACGCATCGGCAAAATCAGGTGACATTTGCAACGCTCGATTAAATTGACCGACCGCTTCATCAAACCTGCCTTGCGAGCTGAGCGCCAAACCAAGATTATTGTATGCCTGAACATCGTCAGGTTTTAGCTTTATTGCCTGACGATAGTGGCTAATTGCTTCATCAAGCCTGCCCTGTTTTTGGATAACCAAACCCAGGTTATAATGAGCACGTGCATTATCAGGCACAATGTCGAGGGCCTTTTGCCAGATTGATGTCCCGCTGCGGTAGTCTTTGTTTCGCTGCAATGTCAGCAGGCCAAGCACGATAATAACAGCCGCAACCAAAACAAGCCCGGCTCCTCTCGCAGAGCGGCGCTCCAGCAAAAT
>Ga0315282_10001035_pt1 | contig 53613 bp, 38 predicted proteins | sample YL17G07_20_MG_FD_203693 | JGI IMG/M metagenome (GOLD analysis project Ga0315282, IMG submission 203693) | Sediment microbial communities from Yellowstone Lake, YNP, Wyoming, USA - YL17G07_20 | ecosystem: Environmental > Aquatic > Freshwater > Lake > Sediment | place: USA: Wyoming | collected...
TCATGCGTCGCCCGCAAAGAGTGCTGCAAAGGCCGAGGATTGCACGCTTGTCCATCAGAGTTGACAGCGAAGATGCGGCAGAATTGATTCGTTGCGAGTGGGTCCGGCTGTCGGCGGGCGACGCATGCGTCGCCCCTACAATTGACCTACCTAACGGCAACGCATGCAGGCACTTACAAGTGCCACAAAAGTTAGTCACACACCAGCGTTCGGCACCTGACCAGTGATTGCGGCGGCGGCCTCCGCGCGGCCTTAGGCATGAACCCGTAGGGTGGGCTTTAGCCCACGCGGTCAAGACGGCCCGCAAACAACTCAAAAGCAGCGAGATTCGGTCAGCCGGTCTGATAGAAAGACGCGCGGTTCATGGCCCGTCAGGCCCCCAAGGCGCGTGGGCTGAAGCCCACCCTACAGTCTGGATAGCGCCGGATGGGGACCCAGCCAGGGCGGGTACGGAGCCCCGCCCTTACAGCTAATCAATGGCGCTGCACCGTCACCACGGCAGGGCCGTATCTTCGCCGCCTTCGTTGTAGAACACCGCGAGCCCGTCCTTGCCCGGCGCGACGATGTCCAATCGCCCTGTGCCGCGCAGGTCCGCGACGGCAAAGTGGATGCCGAGCCCCTTGCCATAACGCGTCGGCCCGAAGTCGATTACCTGCTTGGAGAACGACTCGCCGTTCCACTTGAAGTAGTATGTCCCTACGCCGTCGAATGTCCCGGGATCGTGGTCGTTATGCGCGCGGTAGCGCTTACCCGTCACGAGCTCATTCTGCCCGTCGCCGTCGATGTCCAGCCACATGAGGTCGTGGTACTGGGAGTTGTAGGGGTCAATCGGGTGCTTGGCCCACATGCGCTTGCCGGACTTGGTCTTGCGCTGCTCCCACCAGTCGAGGCCGTACGCATGCGACTGGCCGACGAGAAGATCGTTGAGGCCGTCGCCGTTCACGTCGACTACAAGGACCGGAACGCTCGCGGAGCCGAGGTCGAAGTCCGGGTGGAACTTCCACTTGCCGCCATACGTGTATTCCGGCGCTTCGAGCCAGCCGGTAGCCATGACAAAGTCCCCGCGTCCGCTGCCGGAGATATCGCCGAAGCCGAGACCGTGCCCCTGGGGCTTGTCGTAGATTTTATACGCCTTGAACTCGCCCTTGCCTTTGCCTCTCTTATCGGTGACAAGCTTGTAGACCACCAGAGGCCCGTTGGGTGTGTTCGGAACGATTTCGAGCTTGCCGTCGCCGTCCACGTCCCACGCGCGCGTCGTCTCGACGTTGCCGACCTCGGCTATGATGTGCTCCGGCCATTCCTTGCCGGGAGTACCGGGGTTTTCGCGCCAGCGAAGCGTGTTGCCCCACCAGCCGCCGGTGATGAAGTCCATCCGGCCGTCGCCGTTCACGTCCATCGGAATCGTTGAAAAATCGTCGAAGTATTCGCCGATCGCCTTGATCTCGCCGATCTTGTGCTTCTTCTTGAAATCCGGCCCCTCGTACCACCAGGCACCCGAGACGATGTCGAGGACCCCGTCGTTATTGACGTCGAACACGCTCGCCGACTCGTACCATTCGTCGGCTATCAGGACCTTTGTCCATTTCAGCGGCATGGTCTTCTCCCTGAGATGAAATCAGTTCGCGCTCGCCTCCTACTTACCCGTGAAAAGCCTCAGATAGTCGCGCGCGACTTTGAGATCCTCAAGAGCCTCTTCCGCGCGGCACATCGGCTCCGCATCGCCCTGGACCGCCTTGACGAAGTTCATCGCCTGCTGGCGCATCGCGTGAATCCACGGGAACTGGGGCACAATTGTTTGAGGCATAACGCCTTTGCCCGGGTCGCGCATGATCTCGACCCTCCCGGCGCGATTCGACGCGAGCGGCGCGGGCAGCTCGATCTTGACGTACCCCTTGTCGAACGCGACAAGCGCCGACTCCTGCCAGTCGACCGTATTGTGGTAAGGCGACATTTCGATAACGCCGGTGACGCCGCTCTTACTCTCGGCAACGAAGAGAACGCCTCCCCTGTCGGCGAACGTCACCTTGTACGGCTCGCCGAGGAGATGCCGCAGCAGGTTCACCTGGTGGATATAGTAGTTCACGAAGAGGATATATTGCTTGTAGAGCCTCGGGCTCATGTCGGATGGACACGGACTGGTAGCGAGCTTGCCAAGGGGCTCGTCGGACCTGATGAGGCCGGTGAAGCCTCCGGCGATCCAGTCGCCCGCAGGCATGAGGATCCGCACATAGCGCATGGGGCCCAGCTCGCCGGTACTCTTGAGCCGGTCGATTTCCGCCTTCGCGTACATCGTGGCGGGGTCGCTTCTCTTGTGATAGCCGACCATCATCCATGTGCGGTTCCTCTTCATCGCCTTGACGATTCTCTCTCCGGCAGGTACGGTCGAGGCGAGAGGCTTTTCCGTAAACACGGGGATGCCGGCCTTGAGAAGCTCCGGGACAAGCACGCCGTGGCGCTCAAAGGGCTGCGACGCGACGATCGCATCAAGGTCCTCGCTCCTAAGCATGGACTCATAATCGCTGTAAACCGCGGGCACGTCATAGCGCGCGGCTACTTTCGCGCCAAGGCCGGTGCGCAGCTCAGCGAGCGCCACAACCTTACAGTCGGGAACGGTCACATAGTTCCTGAGATGCGCGCACTGCCCCATGCCGCCAACGCCGACGAAACCAATTCTGACGATCTTCTTGGCCATGGTATCTGACTCCTTCATCCGGAAATCCCGCCTTGCAGGGCACTGATGATACACAAGGCGCGCGCGAGTGTCATGCGAAAATCAGCGTCCCCATCCTTGAGAGCTTGCCCGGGAAGTAATCGTACCCGGGGCACCACGTGCTCTGGTGGTTGGCCCTTACCGACGGGTTGGCTGTGACATTGGCGCGCCATCGCTCCCCGCTCGCCGGCGCGCCGCCGAACTCCTCCCAGGGAATGGTATAGTCAAGCCGCCACCAATCGGCGCCCTTTCTGAACCTTGCCGTCCCCCCCTCCATCGCGCGGGAAATCCGATTGGTGATATGCTGCCGGCCGTGCACGGTCTGGGCCTGATGGTAGCACCATCGCCCCAGCGACGAGATCCTGAATATCTCCACCTTGTTGCTGCCCGGCTCACGCTCCACATAGAGGTGAAGACAGAACGTGTCGGAGATCGACCCCTTCCAGTCTTCCCAGCGCGCCTGGCGCGCCTTCACGTCGACGCCCTCTTCCCTTACCGAGACCATGAGGCCCTCCTCAACAGCCCTCAGCCTGAAGAAGATAGGCTCCTGCCGCAGAAAGTCTGTCGCCGTAAAGAACGCGTCGAAGTCCTTTATGCAGTTGCTTCCGTAGCGAAAGCACTGGTCGTGCAGCATTTGGACGAACTCGTCGCCTGCCGATCCGTCCCTCGACACACGGTAGCTCGGAGTTTCGAGCCCCGCCATCTCCTTCTCAAGGAAGTCGAGCCATCTTGCGACGTTCGCGCGGTACTTTCCGTGAGATAGGCCCTGCAGCGCGCAGATCGACCCCTCAGCCGCGCGAATGCTCGCGTTGAGCTGTCGCACGATGGTCTTTACCTCAATGTCGCGGATATCCCTCGATGGCCGCACGGTTCTGCGGATCTCGTTGTACTCGCGCAGGCTTCTCGCGTACGCCGCGAAGGCCGTATACGGGTAATCGTCCTCGCTCAAGTGGCGGATGAGCTCCTCAAGGGCGGCGATATCCTCTTCAGGCCGCCACTCCCTCAGAAGAGGGACGGTGCGCGCGGACAGGGGATCATCCGCCTTGCTGTGGCACGCCGCTTTGGTCAGATCGGCAAGAGCGGCGGAAAGCCATCGCAGCGTTGCCTGTTGCGATTTCGAGAAAAACACCCTGTAGATATTGACGGCCGCCTGTATCTCGTAGCGCACGCGTTGGGCCCAGCGCCGCATGCGTACTGTGCTTTCCATGAACGTGGCCATTATGCCAGACGGATTTTCGCCGGCCGCGCGGCGAGCCATGGAAAGCGCCGCATCCGAATGTTTCTTGATGAGCCGCGCCATCACGAGCGGGTTGCGCTTCACGCGGGGCTTCGATGGGTCGACAAAGTCGATGATCGGCTGCACGTCCGGCGGCACGTAGCGCTTTCCATTGGTCGTATTGAGCCACGACGTGTGAAAGTCCATCGCAAGCTTCGGCTGCTCGTTGATAGCGGCCATCGTCTGGAAAAGGAAGGGATCCGTATATAGACACTGCCTTGTGTCCCAAAGCCGCCCCTCGGCCCGCGACGACATGAGAAACTGCTGGAAGATGAGGAGCGATATCCTGCTCGATTCCCTCGTTGAGCCGAACACGAGCGACGTCTGCTTGCGCGGAAGGTTCAGCCTCTTGCTTAGCCTCGACTCGTACCGTTCTCGAACAAACTCCGGTCCCCGGATGTATTCCGTGAATCCCTCCAGGTGGCCGCGGTTCAGGAGAGCCATGTGTATTTCCTGCTGGCCGGCGAGTTTCGACGCGTTTATGTCGTAGCACATGAGATCATAGACCGTGTGGAACGAGACCGAGTCGGCGCCCTTCTTCCGGGCGTCGGCAAGCGTGGTTTTGACAAACTCGGGATCGCACCACAGCGTCCTGCTCTGCGCCGACGCGCAGTTGTAGCACGGCCCTACGACGAACATGAACTCGGCCTCCGGAATCGCCTTCTTCCATTCCATGACGCGCCTGTCCGCCACGGGATAATAGTAAACGTCCGCGCGATCCATGATATTGTGGCTGAGGCGGACATTCCCGGGATATGCCCGCACGAGTTCGGCCATCTCGGGCAGCGACGTGAACCCCCCGAGCGCGAACGTGATCTCCGGGAACGGCCTGACCTTCGCCGCTTCCGAATAAAGGTAGCGCTTGACGACGCTGGAGTCGTTGGCGGTATTGTAGAGGTTTACATGGAGGCCGGTCATCTCGGGCAGCAGCTCGAACGCGCGCCGGTATGCGTATCTGTTGTACCTCTCGACTTCCGGATGATCTATGCCGCCTTGCCACTCGCGGTTTCTCGGGTTGCACAGGCCGATGTCGAGCTTCAGCGCGAGGCTCATGGGAATAAACGTCAAGTCATGCTGCAGGTAAGTCTTCATCCCGAACGAACGCGCCACGCCCATGGCACGCTTCAGGCCGGCAAGCGTGGCGGCCCGCTGCCGTTTGCTGCCGTTGGCGGCGTACGGGTACTCATCGTAGTCGAGGAAGTACTGGAACGGATGGTATGTAGAAAAGAATACGAGGCCGTTGAAATGCCTCTCCGCAAGAGCCCTGCAGTAGTCCACCCAGAATGCTTCATCCAGCTCGGCGATATGGGTGTGCGCCACCGGCCGGGCCTCGGGCCCCTGGCCAAGGTTGGTCTCGTGCTTGTAGAATCGCGACTTGAACCGCGGAACGCGACGGCCAACAGGCGCCACGCCGTGCCGGATGTGCCAGACGGCGTTTGTCACTCCCGACACAAAGCCAAACGGCGTCGAGGCTGTGATGAGATAGTCCTTGAGATACGGCGTGATCAGGAAGCCATCGGTGCCTTTGAACTCGCCGTTGTGAAAGAGCCGTATGGCGCCGCCTTTGAAGAGCATCTGTCCATTGTCGATCCTGCCGCCGGGAAGAGGCGCAATTGCCCAGCTCAGCCCGCGCTGGATATCCCGGAGCATCGCAGAATCGGTCAGAACTTCCTTCATCGAGCCCTCGTGCTGCTTACGCCCTTCCATCCTTTGAGCACAATGCGACCTGCGCTCCCGCGACGTATTCTATCAAGGTTTCCCGTCCCTCCGCAAGCGCGGATTTGCGCTCGGGATGCGTGGCGCAGCCGCATGGCTGCGCAGGGGCGGACTCTCGGCCTTCGATGCGCACAGCCTCCCGTTTCGCAGAGGAGTCAGTTGTCGAAGAACGAGAACCAGACTCCAGACTGTAGACCGGAGACTGGAGCAAACCAAAGCCGCCATTTCCAGTCGGGAGGGGCAGGCGAGGACCGCAGGTCTCGCCCGACCATGGCATCAGATTTCGGCCGGATTTTGATGGGAGGGGCAGGCAAGACTTGCTCATCTCGCCTGCCCATCGGCCATCGGCCCAGGTACCTGCCGAGAAACACAGTCCCTCTACCCTTAGGGCGGATACAAACACCAGGGGTGTTTTGAAGGGGGTAAGCTGCACAGTTGATTCCAAAGATATGAACGTAACTTACGCGCACACAGCAACTTAAAAAATAAATGAAAATCGCGGATTTTTCCAAAAAGGCCTACAAAAGCCACAGGTGTTCGGGACGTGCGAGACACAAGATATAGGGGGTGCGGCCGCCACCCGCGGGAACAAGGACCCGTTGGAGTGCGACTAAGCATGCAGCGGGCTTTGGATGCGGCATTTGTCGTAGGCGGCACGCCCCGGAGTGCGTATACTCTCGGGGAAATCGGTTCGCCGGTCTCTGATTGGAGGGGACAGAATGCGAAGGGGTTTCACGTTCGGTCGATGGCTTCTTGTTTCGTTGGTACTGGTCGGGGTTCTCGGGTATCGGCCGCCGCGCGCATCCGCGCTGATTCTCACGCACACCGGTAACGATCCGGTGACCGACATGGGCTGGCCGCAAGGGGCGCTTGCGGTCGCGAATATGCTTACTCGGGTGGGTTACTATGAGGGGCCTCCCTTCGGCGGTGGCCAGTACGTGTTCCAGTACCATGCTGCGACGACTCAGGATTTCAATGACGCGCTCAAGGTCTTTTCGCACATCGCCGCGCCCCGGCTCGAGCTGGTCATTTCCGACGGCGCGTGTCGCGACATCAAGGTCGTAGACACCCGCGTAGACTGGGAATGTGAGCTGTGGGTCCCGGAGAATTACTACAGGTACGTTAAGCTGACCAGGGAGTTGAGCGGCGCCGCGGCGCAAAGCAGCGGCGGCTACGCAGCATTCCCTGCGCCCCGCATAACCGTGTACTGCGGTGAAGGCAGCCCAATCGACTGGGCTGGAGTCGCGATACCCTTGAACCTCACCGTCATCGATAAGCGAGTCTCATCGTCAGAATACAAAGGCTCGACGGGCGGCGTTTTCAAAGTAACCGTCTACGACGCGGCCACGGGCAAAATCCTTCCTGATGCGACTGTCTCGCTTACTCGCCTCGATCCCGCCGGCGGCCCGCGTGATTATTCCGCGACGACGGACAAGAGCGGCACGGCTGTCATCCGCGACATCGCGGCGTGCGGCTACAAGGTCTCGATCAGCTATCCGGCATACGCTACGCGAACTCTTACAGACGGCTACTACAACGCGGGCCACACTCTTGAGGCCCAGACCGTCGCGCTCGCCAAGGCTGCGAGCCTGAACGGCACCGTGCTCGACCCTGAGGGCCATCCCCTTTCGGGTGCGACCGTCGAGACGAGGAGCGTTCAAAGCACTGATTTCACCGGCTATGCCCACGAGGCGGGCTCCGCCGTAACGGATAAGAAAGGCTGGTTCGAGATCGGCGGCCTCCCACACGGGCAGGTCGGTGACCTCATCGCCCACAAGGAGGGGTACACAGCCGCCGAAGGCAAGTTCCCGGTGCCGGGCGACAGCGTCAAGCTCACAGTGGATTATGCCGCGGTGATCCGAGGACGTGTCAAGGGAGTGGACCCGAAGGCAGAGCCCGGCCAGGTGGGAGTCCGCATGGAGGTGCCCGGCGGGCCGCGCATCGGCTCCTATGGCGGCGGAATGAACGTCGGAGCCGACGGCAAGTTCGAGTTCACAGGCGTCCCGAAGGGCACGTATGTGTTCTCCGTCTATGGCATGCAGGGCGTCGAGCCGAAAACGGTAGAGGTGAAGCCGACCAAACCCGGGCAGGTATACGAGGTGGAGTTGAAATAGGAGGCCACGCAACCGGCCGCTGGTGATCCTCCCACACCAGCCTGTGCCTTCGGCACCCCGACAACGAGTTGTCGGGGCTACTCACTTCTCACTCTCCATGCGGCCGCCTTGCTCTCAGGCGCCCGGCGCCTTGACCGATGCCAGCTTTCCGAACCGGTTCGCTATGGCCAGCGCAGGGTCCAGCGGCACTTCAACGCCGACGGTCTTCTTCGGGATCTTCACCTCCGGAACCGGCCGGAGCATCCTGCCCTTGAACTGCGGCAGGTACTCGCGCTCGGCTTCGAGCATCTCGGCGGTCATCTCGCGGATTTCCTTCAACGTGAGAACAGCCCCCGTCAGCGGGTCGAGCGCGACCGCCTGCATCGCAAGCTCCCCGTCGCCTGCGAGCGCCGCCTGGACCGCGAGCCCCTGCATGACCACGTTGGTCATATTGAGCGCGGCGCATTGCGGGGGGAGATTGCCCACTACTGTCGGATGGAGGCCCATCCTGTCGGTGTAGATAGGCACTTCCACGCAGCAGCCGTTCGGGAGATTCGTGATGTAGCCGTCATTGCGAACGTTGCCGTTGAAGCGGAAGATGTCGCCCGTCTCGACCGCCTCGATTATGTGAGAGCAGTACTCGGCGCTGCGGCGAGCGAGCTTCGTGCTTTCGATGGACAAGGGATCCATCTTGTCGAACTTCTCCGCGAGGGCGACGCCGTACTTGAAGTACGCGCCGCTGGCGCCGCCGAAGTCCGGCTGATCGCAGTAAGTATCCAGCGCCTTCCTGTTCTTTCGGAAGTACGGCAGGTATTCGGAGAGGTGCCCGGTGCTCTCGGTCATGAAGTAGCCGAAGTGCCTCATCACTTCGCCGCGCACCTTCTCATTGATGTAGTACTCGGGCTTTTCGAAGTTCTCGCGCAGCTTCGGATAGAGGTCCTTGCCGTCTTTCTGAAGCTTGAGGAACCATGCCATGTGGTTGATGCCGGCGGCGAGGAAGTCTATCTCCTCCTTCTTCTCTCCGACGTATCGCGCGATGAGGTCCATCGTCGTCTGGACGCCGTGGCAGAGGCCGACGAACTTGAGATCCGGAACCGTCCCGAGCGCCCAGCAGCATACTGCCATCGGGTTTGCGTAGTTGATGAGAAGAGCGTTGGGGCAAAGCTCCTTCATGTCTTTTGCGATATCGAGAAGCGCCGGGATGTGCCTCAAGGCCCTCAGAATCCCGCCGGGGCCCGCGGTATCGCCGATGCACTGGTCGACGCCGTACTTGAGCGGAATGAGATAGTCGGAAGCGAACGCGTCCATCCCTCCCACCTGGATCATCACAACTACATAGTCGGCGTCCTTGAGCGCTTCCCGGCGGCTGGTCGTCGCCGTCACCTTCGCCTTCACGCCGTTATCCTTGACCATGCGTTTCACGAACGCGTGCATTTTGTCGAGCCGCGTGTGCGTAAGCGCCATCAAGCGGTACTCGCTACCCTCCAGCGCGGGCGTTGCAAGCATATCGGCCATGAGGGTCTTGCAGAAAACGAGGCTTCCCGCTCCAATCATCGCGACTTTCGCCATTTGAGTTCTCCGGAATTGCCGCTCGTCAGGGTGGAGGGTCACACTGGCCGCGCCCCTCCGGTGCGCAACCGAAACTTATACCACGCTCGGTACGGCGGGTCAAATGGATTCCGGCGGCGCGGGACTACGGTGTGCGACCATCGATTGCGGCATGCGCTCTTGTTGTAGGGGCGACGCACGCGTCGCCCGTGAGGGCGTCCAGAGGAGGAGGATTCCGGGATTGACCATTGGAGCCGGCGGCGAGAATAGCGCAGAACTGATTTCTCGGCAGTCAGTCCGGCTGTCGGCGGGCGACGCATGCGTCGCCCCTACATTTCACTGACTTAGCACGTTCGTGCGCAAACGCTTTCCTCTGCCAGAGAAGTCCCTCATTCGCCGGCATGCTCGTGGAAATGAAATCCCGCGAGCATGCCGGGGAGCACACCCGCGGGATTTGTCTGTCACTCATCAAGTCAGAATGCCCGGTTTCGCCAAAGCTCTACTTCTCGTCCTCCACTCTCACAAGGCCCCTTTCCCGCGCGTAGTCGTACAGTTTGTGGAAGAGGAGCTCTCTTCCTCTCGAAATCCTCGACCTCACGGTTCCGAGCGGGCACTCCAGGACATTCGAGATCTCCTCGTAGGAGAGTCCCGAAATGTCGCAGAGGACCACGGACTCACGGAACTGCTCGGGCAGGCTGTCGAGCGCCTCCTCGATCTCCTTATCGAGGAACTTCGAAAAGAACACTTCCTGCGGATCGTTGTTGTTGTGCGAGAATACCTCGTCCACCTTGTGGTCGAGCCCCTCCTCGTACGACACTTTCGCGGGCTGCCTTCTCTTCTTGTGGTACCTGTTGATGTAGGCGTTTCTCATTATTTTGAAGAGCCACGCGCGGGGCTTTTCAATGTCCTGAGAACGTTTGAACCCTACATAGGCCCGCATGAAAGTTTCCTGGAGGAGGTCCTCGGCATCCGCTCTGTTGCCGGTGAATTGAAGCGCTCCGGCAAAGAGAGCATCCTGATGGGGCTTCACGAGTGTCGAGAATTCCTGCTTGATGGTCGAATCATCCTTGGTAACCACGGTGCTCTTACGGGCTTCCACAGGCTCATCAACCAGATGCGCAGAACGTTTGCCGTTACCGCATGTTGCAGTGATCATCAAGACACCTCCCAGTGTATCCCCGGGGGCTTGCGCATCCCCCTGTCCTTAGTTGCTTTCGATGCCAATCAACCGACCGACACTGTTTGTGGTTGTGTAGTATTGAAGGCCAAGCATGACTTCGAAGGATACCAGAGATGCGAAATTCTTCATATCAGGGGAAGTACCCAGTTTAGGCTTCTAAAAACCTGAGTCTAATAGACCCCTCTTTCTCCCCTTTCGGCGAACGCATCTCTCCAATTGGCCTTGATTTCCGCCGTTTTCATGGTAGGCTGAGGTGCCGAATCCGAGCGTGTGGGAGAAAACACCTGATAGGGAGGATTCCGGAATGGAATGCCGGCACCTTGGCGCCACGGATATAGCGGTTTCGACGGTAACTATGGGTTGCTGGGCCATTGTCGGGGACGCTACGTGGGGGCCGCAGGACGAAAGCGACTCAATCAGCGCAATACGCGCGGCGCTCGATGCAGGCATAACGACATTCGACACGGCCGAAGGCTACGGCGCGGGGTACTCTGAAGCGCTTCTTGGCAAGACTCTCACGGGCATCCGCGACAGGGCGGTTATCGCGTCAAAGGTAAGCTCGGACAATCTTGCGCCGTCCGATCTCAAAGCCGCCTGCGAGCGCAGCCTCAAGAGACTCGCCACGGACTACATCGATCTCTATCAGATACATTGGCCTTCGCGGAGAATCCCTCTTTCAGAGACACTTGGCGCTCTCGAAGAGCTGAAAGCGCAAGGCAAGATACGCGCGATCGGCGTCTGCAATTTCGGCCCGCTCGATCTCGATGACCTCACGGCGGCCGGCCGCGCCGAATCGAACCAACTGCCCTACAACCTGCTGTTTCGTGCTATTGAGTTCGAGCTACAGGCCCAATGCGCGGTCAATGACATGAGCATTCTTTGCTACTGCCCTCTTGCCCAGGGGCTGCTCACAGGGAAGTTCAGTTCAGCAGACGAGGTGCCCCTCGGGAGGGCGCGCACACGCCACTTTTCGAGACTTCGCGCGCAGACCCGGCATGGCGAAGAGGGGCACGAGGAGGAGACGTTCGAAGCGGTGAACCGCATCCGCGGCATCTGCGATGAACTGGGAGAGCCGATGGAAAGGGTTACGCTCGCGTGGCTTCTCCACCAACCGGCGGTGACTACGGTGATCGCGGGAATCAGAAATGCCGAGCAGGCGCGCCGCAACGCCGCTGCCGGAGATTTGAAACTATCAGGCGACGTGGTATCGCAACTATGTCTGGCGACCGACTCCCTTAAGATTGCTCTTGGCAGCAACCCTGACATGTGGCAGACGGCGACGCAATCGCGGTTCAGGTAGCGGCAGAGCGCTCACACGGCGCTTACTGAGACGTCATGAGAGCACCCATGGAGGGCAAGGGGAGGTGATTTTCACGATTTCGCGGCATTTCCGGGGGAATCATACCTCTTCACTCGCTGTCGAGAATTAGGACAGTGCGATCCGTATGCAACGGGTAGGCATTCCGGTGTCATTCTCAACAGTCCAGCAACCTTGATGTCCGTTCGCTGGAGCCTTCGGGATCCGGCAACGGCGAGCAGCTTTTGACAGTTGACCGAGGAGGTGCCCTATGGGTTTGCTTGCATGGGCGATCGTATTCCTGATCGTTGCGATCATAGCGGCGGCGCTGGGGTTCTCGGGCGCGGCCGCGGCAGCCAGCGGCATAGCCAAGATTCTCTTCGTGATCTTCCTGGTGGTATTTCTGATACTTCTGGTGGCCGGCATCGCGGGTCGGCCGCGAGTGTAGCCGGCGTGGCGCTTACAAAGGACGGGTTAGGAAAGGGGCAGGGACGATGAGAACTGTGAGACTTGCGGCGATTCTTGTGATGACTGTGGCTTTCACGGCGGGGGGCTGCGGTAAGCCCGCTCCCACAGCTACGCCTCCGGCCCCTCCGGCGCAAGGCGAAACCGCGACTACGCCTCCGGCACAGCCTGAGGCCGCGCCCGCAGCACCGGCGCCGGCCGAAACCGCTCCGACCGCTCCCGCCCCGACTGAGAGCACTGAAACGTCAATGGCGCCGGCACCTGAAATGCCGGCCGGCATGCCTATGGAGAGCACGGCGACGCAGCCGGCGATGGTTGGGTCCACGTAGGACGGTTGAACCTTCACGGACATCGCAGGACTACACGCGCCTGCGGCCGGGCTTCGAGCAAGTGCCCCCGGCCGCAGGCGTTTTCATTTGTGGATGAGTACCACCTGATGGTGCACGTCTTTGCCGCCAATTCGCTTGACACGATGCGCGACTGCCGCTAAGTTGTGGGCTTGTGTGGTCCGGAATCCAGGGGACTTGCCAAGGACAAACCCACAATGGAAGCCATCATTCCCCTCGTGCTTCTCGTATTCAGCGGCGTGTTGATCATCGGAGCCATTCTCGGGATAATCGCGTACGTAAAGAACCGTGAGTTATCCGACCAATACGCGGCAATCGCAAGACGCCTCGATGCAATCGAGAAGCGCGCGGCGGGAGCGCCGGCTGAATCGGCTAAAGCGCCACAGGCAGTAGCGGCGCCGCCAGTGCCCCCTGCTCCCACAGGGGCACGCCCCGCGCCAACACCACATCCTGAAGAGGCGCCTTCACAACCACCGAGCCTCTTCCCCTCTCCAGAGGCCCAGGCGGCGGTTCCCAAGGATATCAGCGCGACAACGCCTCCGCGACAGCCAAGCGCTCTCCCTGCTTCCCCGGCAGCCGACGCGGGGGATCGCATGGCGGCGGCTCTGCGCCAGAAGGCGAGCGTCCTCAGAGATATAGGTGCTGCCGCGCCGACGCAGCAGAGTGCCCCCCCTGCCCCGCCATCACAGTCGTCCGCGCCGCCGCTTCAATCGCCTGTGGCGGAACCGCTCTTCACCACGATGACGTGGGCGCAGATCGAAGAAAAAGCCGGCAAGCTATGGATGGCGGCCGGAGGCGTGCTTGTACTCTTTCTGGCCGCGGGATTCTTTGCAAAATATGCGATCGAGAGGGGCTGGCTCGGGCCGCAGGCGAGGGTGTGCATGGGCATTGCGGCCGGGCTTGTGGTTCTTGCTCTTGGCGAGTGGGCGCTCAGGAGCAATATGCGGCCGCTCGGCCAGTCGCTCGTCGGCGGAGGCATAGCCATCCTCTACGTCTCGATCTATGCGGCATACGGCATGTATCATCTGATACCGCAGCCGATGGCGTTCGGACTTCTCGTATGCGTTACCGCGCTCGGGATGACGCTCGCCGTCGTGCATGACGCGGTGCTCATCAGCGCGCTTGCGATAATCGGCGGCTTCCTGACTCCGGTGATGCTCTCGACGGGCGCGGATAAGCGCGACGCTCTTTTCGCATACATCATACTTCTCGACGCGGGCGTACTGGGCGTATCGTTCTTCAGGCGGTGGCGCGCTCTCGACGTGCTTGCGTTCGCGGGCACGTGGGCCCTCTACTACGGGTGGTTCGACCACTTCTACCGGGATGAGGTCATGCAGGGGGCGATTGCATGGCTTACGGCATTTTACGCGCTCTTCCTCGTGCTGCCGTTTGTGAACCACCTCAAATCGCGCACGCACATCGCCGTAGAGCGGTTCATCATGGCGTTCGCCAACGCCGTCGCATTTTCCGGTTTCGCGTGGGCGATCCTGCACGTCGAACACAGGCATGCGCTGGGGTATATCGCTATCGCGATGAGCGCGTGCTATCTCGTGCTGGCGCTCGTAACAAAGCGGCGAATATCGACAGACAAGGACTCGCTGCTGGGCTTCATCACCATGGCAGTCGTGTTCGTCACGATGTCGCCGTGGCTTCTCCTCGACGCGGAGGCAGTGACGGTCGCCTGGGCATTCGAGGCACCCGCGCTTCTCTATATTGGGTACCGCTTCCGCTATGAACCCGTACGCTTCTTTGCTGCGGGAGTTCTGGCATTGGCAACGATCCGCTTTTTCAGTGTTCACTGGCCGATGCATAGCGAGGCGTTCAGGATCTTCGCCAACCGCGAGTTCATAACGGCGCTGGGGCTCGTGGTCGCGCTGGGGGCGTTCGCCATCATCCACAGGCGGTTGTCCCAACTGCACAGCGCCGACTGGGGACTCGGGGTGACCGCAGGATTGGCCGCGGCATACCTCGGTCTATTCTTCCTCCATAGCGAGGTAGCAGCGTGGCATAGATTCCGCGGGCAGGAGAATGCGGGCAACGTTTGGCTCGCGCTCATCTGGTCGCTGGGTGCGGGCGGTTTCCTCGCCTATGGCGTCGCAATAAAATCGATAATCGCGCGCGTCGCGGGCACAATGCCCATCCTTGTCGCCTTCCTCATGGCATGGGCAGGCTACGACGTGCAGGCCACCTACGACTATACTATTCTCTTCAACGCACGATTCGGCGCGGCGGCGACGGTTGCGCTGGCGGCATTCGCATATTGCATTGCGTACCGCAGCCGGTTCGCGTCCGGGTTTGTCGACAGGCCTCTCGGTACCGCTCTCGGCATCGCAGGCGGGTATGTCGCGGCGATCTTTCTGCACAATGAAGCGGGCCAGTGGTTCGGCCGGACGCAGGATGCGTTTCACGGTGACATCGCGCAATGCCTCGTGTGGACAGTGGCGACGCTTGGCTTCCTATACGCTGGACTGCGAACGCCGTCGCTGTCAGCGCGGATTGCCGGGCTTGGCGCTCTCTTCGTCGGCGCGTGCATGGCCGTCACGGTCTACGCTGCGGACCCTGCGCCGGAGAGGCTTATCATCAACGCGCGCTTTGGCGCCGCGCTGGCGGCCGTGCTGGCGGCGTTTGCATATTGCATTGCGTACCGAACGAAGGCGGCGGCTGCGTTCGTGGACAGAAAGGCCGGCGTGATCCTTGGCATCGCAGGCGGGTACGCCCTGGCGCTCTTCCTTCACACCGAGACCGGCCAGTGGTTCCACCGGGCACACCAGGGGTACTACGGAGACGTTGTGCAGTGCTTCGTGTGGACGGCCGCAGCACTCGGCTTCCTTGTCGTAGGGCTGCAAGCACGCTCGATTGTTGCGAGAGTCGCAGGGCTGCCGGCTCTTGTCGTCGGCACGTGGATGGGAGCGATGCTGTATGACGAGGGACCCGAAAGGTACATGCTGTTCGCAAACCTCCGGTTCGCGGCGGCGATACTCGCCGCGGGCACGATCTTCGCGTATGCCTACGCGATGCGGCGGCCTGCAGACGAGAGAACCGAAAGCGAGCGGACGACCGGCAAGTTCATGGGCTGGGCGGGAATGGCGCTGCTGCTTGTGCTTTTGAGCACTGAGAACTACCTCTACTTCTCGCAGGCACTGGAAGATCAGGCGCGCGCTCATTGGGTGGCGCAGATGTCGGTCACGGTCGTGTGGGGCGTCTATGCGGCGGCGCTGTTATCCATCGGGTTCTGGCGGCGCTCGCGGGCGCTTCGGCTTACGGCCCTGGCCCTCTTCGGCGCGACGTGCGTCAAGCTCGTGTTCATCGATATTGCGCACATCCAGCAGATATGGCGGATACTCGCGTTCTTCGTGCTCGGACTCCTTATGATCGCGGCGTCATACATGTACTATCGGTTCGAGAAGCAGTTGGAAGACCTTTTCGGAAATGCAAAGCAGACGCCGCCTGCAGCATAGCAGAGGCCCCGGAGCGAAACAATCCGGGGCCCTTTTCCTGCCGCAGAACGCTAAGGTGTCAGCCTGTATCTGTCTCTCGGAAACGCCGTCGCCTCGCGCACGTTCGCGAGACCGAGCATCTGCGCCAACAAGCGCTCTATGCCCATGCCCATGCCGCCATGCGGACACATCCCGTGGCGGAAGGCTTCAAGGTAGCCTTCGTAATTCGCCGGGTCGAGGCCGCGGGACCGGATGCTCTCGATCATCTGCGCGTAGTCATGAATCCTCTGCCCGCCGGTCGTTATTTCAACCCCGCGGAACAGGAGGTCGAACGATCGCGTCAAAGGCGGCGCGTCCGGCTCGGGCATTGTGTACATCGGCCGCCTGTCCGCGTGGTAGCCTGTGACGAAGACGAGCTCGCTGTCGAGTTCTTCCGCCGCCCACTGGCAGATGAGCCGCTCACCTTCCGTATCGAGGTCTCCATCGAGACCCTGTGTCTTGCCGAAGCGCTCGGCGAGGATGCGCCTCGCCTCGGGAAACGGCACACGGGGGATGCGCCTCGACTCCGGCAGCGTCACGCACCGGCGCTTGAGAATGCCGGCGCACTTTTCCCTCACTGCGGCGAATATCGCCGCAATGAGCCCCTCGTGCATCGCCATCACGTCTTCGTGCGATTCGACGAAGCCCATCTCGAAGTCGAGGCTAAGGTATTCGGTCAGATGCCTCGATGTTTCCGACTTCTCCGCGCGGTACGCGTGCCCCGCTTCGAACACGCGCTCCAGGCCGCTCGCGACCATGATCTCCTTGTAGAACTGCGGGCTCTGCGCGAGGTACGCCTTTCCTTCGTAGTAATCCACGGCGAAAACGGCCGAACCGCCCTCCGCGCCGGCGAGGACCAGTTTCGGCGTCGTGATTTCCGTGAAGCCGTTACGCGTCAGGTGCTCGCGAAACGCCGCGAGAACTACCGCGCTCACGCGCAGCACGTCGAGCGCTTCGGGGATGCGCAGGCTTATCGCGCGATGGTCGAGAAGCGTGTCGAGACGGTTCTTGGTGAGCGCGTCAGGGTTGAACACCTCGATCGGCGGCGTCTCGGCCCGCGAGATCGGCGCCACGCGCTCGGCGAGGACCTCCACTCCTCCCGGCGCTCGCGGTTCGAGCCGGCATCGCCCGTCGACGGCGACGACCCATTCGCAGCCCACGTCGCCGAGGGCGACTTCCCTCGGCACAACCACCTGCGCCGTCCCCGACCGGTCGCGAAGCACGACGAATCGCACACCGCCGAAATCGCGGATGCGGTGCACCCAGCCTCTGAGGCTGACCTCTTGACCCGTGTGTTCGCCCAACTCCCCACAGAGCGTTCTTGCCACCACGTGGCACCTCCTTGCGACCGCGGACATCGTCCCGGTCGCGTGCGAAAAGTGAAACGGCCTCTCGACCCTGGAGGGACGAGAGGCCGTCAAATCCCGCGGTGCCACCCTCATTCCCCGGTCATCCTCAACGATGCCGGGACCACTTTTTCGCCACTTCGGTGACTTCCTCGCTCACGCGGAGGCACACGTCGCAATCTACTCTCGCGGCACGAACGCACAACAGCGATTTCGGTGCGCGGCTCCGTGGTGTCTTCGAGCGCCCATCCTGCGCCGGGCTTCCACCGTCCCCGGCTCTCTATAGCCGACCCTGGCGCCTACTGGTCCACATCGCAGCCTTTAGGGGCATTATAGCGCCACTTCAGGCCGCACACAAGGACGCAAAAGCGTTAGCTACTGCGCGTCAAGCGGCAGGCCGTAGAACCTGACTCGCTTCACCTTCGCCGTTCCTGCCGCATTCGTCGTCCTCCAGTCCATGTCCACCGTTCTTGGACTCGTAAGGCTGCGAATATCTATCGAGCTGTAGTTAAGAAGGTCAGACGTATGCTTGGGCTTCATCAACTGATCGCCGCATGTGGCGCTGTTGTTGAGTTGCACCCTAACTTCCGTCTGATAGCCCGTGGAGGAGTTGTTGAGCCTCGCGCTGTTGAGAAACAGCCACTTCCCGCTTACGCCGTACGTCCACGTCGCAGAGAGCGCCTGCTGGAACGCCGTCGCCGTCGTGTTCTGCTCGTTGGCGGATGCCCCCACCGTGTACGCAAATCTCCCGCCAGAGAGTCGTAGCGCCAGTATCCTCGCCCGCCTTATGTAGTGATTGGTCGTTTCCGCCGATACCTTCTTTGCCGCGATCTTATGAGTTATGGGAACACCCGCCGCAGCGTTGGCCAGGAAATTGAAGCTCATGAAGGTCGTAAAGTCCCCGTTGTCCGCCGCGCGGATGATCCCTTCGTCGTTAAGTGTCCCGTTGTAGAACGTCTGCACGTCGGTGGACACCGCCGTCGTCGCGTTGATTTCCGCAGTCGAGATAACCAGATAGTTACCCGTGGCGGTCGGCGTCCAGTTAAGCGAGATAGTATCCGCGAGCGTCGTGGTAAGAGGCACCCCGCTGTCCCGCGCCGCGTTCCAGAACTCGAGACTCCCTTTTCTCACCGCGCAGATCCGCGCGTTGCGCACGTATGCCGCTGCGGAGGAGTTACTGGTCTTATACATCAGTTGGACCGCGTGCGAAGCGGCGGTGAGGTTCTTTACCTTTACGGTGATAAACGGCAGGTAGTCCGTAGGGTCAACCGGCTTTCTTGTGTTCTGCCCCTCTCCGGTCCCGTCAATAAAGAGTTGCACGAACGTGGCATAGTTGACGTTGGGGCACTTGAACTCGCAGAACCCGAAGATGATCCAGTCGTCCGCCGCGGGAGACGTGAATGTAAGGGACACCTTGCCGACGTAGTTTGTGTTCGTCGTCGATGTCTCCGAGTCGCTGCAGGCATATTGATACGTCGGGTTCGACGGGTTGATTATCACCGTCTTGAGTGTCCCCGACCATGCCGACGTTGCGCTCGTATGAGCAGCGCAGCGAGCCCGCGCGCTTATGCTGTACGTCGCGGCGCTCCCGTAGCTGTGCGGCTGCGTTGCAACGTCCCATGTTGACTGCGTGCCGTCGCCCCAATCAAACTGATATTGCAGGCCGTGACTGAGGCTGCTCGCGGCGCCGCTGGCGGTAAAGCTCAGACTCTGCCCCGTGTTTCCGCTGCTCGGCCCAGTTATCGCAGTCGGCGGGCTCACCGTCTCTACGGGGGTGATCGTCAATGTAAGAAGAGTATTTGACCAACCGCTGACAACACTCGGGTCGCTTGCACATCGCGCCTGCGCGATAATGTGGTACGTCCCGGGCGCGTTCCATTGGTGAGTGCGCGATGATTGGCTCCATGTCGACTGCTGCCCGTCGTCCCAATCAAACCTGTACTCCACGGTGTGCCCGAGATCGCTCTGCGCGCCGCTGGCCGTGAATGGGCCAAGCGTCTGACCTACTCCGCCAGTCGTGGGTCCGCTTATCGCAGTCGGCACGCTCACCGTCTCCACTGTGGCGACTGTCACTGTCACGAGTGGGTCGGACCATTCCGACACAACGCCCGTATCAGTAGCACAGCGCGCCCGCGCGGTTATGGTATACGTCGCGGCGCTCCCGTAGCTATGTGACCGGGTTGCACTGCCCCACGTTGACTGCGTGCCGTCGCCCCAGTCGAATTGGTACTCCAAGTCGTGCCCGAGGCTGCTTACGGCGCCGCTGGCGGTAAAGCCCAGACTCTGCCCCGGGTTTCCACTGTCCGGCCCGTCTATCGCAGTCGGCGGGCTTGTCGTCTCGGGTGGCGTTATAGTATACATCTGCCCGTAGATGTCGTAGTTGGAGGCGTTTCTGTAGTCCTCCCAAGATATCAGGAATTCACCGCTCCCGTACGCTATTGATGGAATCTGCTGGTTGTCTGACGCATTGGAGATGGTTCGCGGGCTGCCGACGCTCCCGTCAGGGGTCACTTCGGCGGCATAGATGTCGAGGCTGGAAGCCCGACCACCCGAAGGGTGGGTCCAGGCCACGAGGAACTCGTCTGCGTCGCTGCTCCACGAAATCCAAGCCGTAGTTTCCTTGTACATGTCGTATATTGTGAAAGCATCCGAGGGCGAAACATATCCCTCCGACGTAGCCGTCACAACATTACCCATGATGTTGTGATCCGTAGACGAGTGCCGCTCTTCCCACGCCATAAGCAGCACATTGCTCGTGCTGCTGTAAGAAACTCGGGGCTGCATCTCCGGGTAAGCTGTGTCCGCAATCGGATATACGCCGCCGGCCGGCAACCCATGCCAATCAACCACACACGCCTGGATATCCCAGTTCCAATCGTCGGGAGTACTTCCTGTCGTATTATAGGCGCGCTGCCAGACAACGAGGCTTGCAAAGCCGTTTGAAGACCCCATGAAAGCGACCTTCGGGAAAGCGGATCGGGTGCTGCTTCCGTTGACCTGGTGTGACGCATCGACAGAACCATTACTGGTCACGTGGCATGCGTAAATATCGCCGTCAGTGTACGACCACGAGGAAGCCTGGCCCCATACAACAAGGAAATCCCCGCCCTCGGTACAGCATACGGTTGGCCCAAACTCCTGTTTCGTGGGATCGGAGGCTATCGCGAACCCAGACACTGTTTGGTCTCCGTTGTCATCAAGGACGGCGCCATATATGTCTGATTGGCCATCGACGACGTGCTCCCAAACAACCAGGTACCGACCCACGCCGCTGTCATATGCAACAACAGGCGTACGCGAATCCTCCGTCGTCTCGTCAACGACAACAGTGTCTCCGAGAGTGCCGTTCGGATTGACAAACGTGCCGTATATGTTATGGTCGCTCGGAGAATAGGCCGTCGAATATACCACAAGGAACTTGCCGTTGCCGTAGACCACATTCGATTGGGTTTCGTCTACATTGTCGCCCGCAATTGCGAAATTCGATCCCTGTGGGAGCTGAAGGCCGGGGGCCGACGCGGGCTTCTCTTTCGGGTTATAGGCGCCCTGCGCCACATGCATGTATCCTGTCGGCGGAGCCAGTAGCGTAGTGACAGGTTTCTCTGGCAGATTTGACTGCCCGGAAGCAAACGCTACACCCGATAGCGCCAAGATTGCGACAAGGAGTGCAAGCATGCATGCGCCAATTCGCCCACTAACCATTTCCGACCTCCTTCTCCATCCTGCCCAAGTGCGGAATGATCGCATCAGCGGCAACAAGAGAACCGTGGCCGCGCGGCAAACGGCGTCAGAGTCATTTTTCTCGCGCGCCAGGCGTGCTTCCGGGCCGAGGTGTCGTGCGGTGCCGCAACGACGTTCCCATATTGTTGCTCGAGGAAATCAACTGTCAAGCACGAAGTCACGAAACGTGGGCGAATCTTGCACACACAGCTTCTACACTTGGTTGCCGCGATTTCGGCGCATAGGATTGGAATGGTCGCCCTGTCCCTTTCCCACCTTCCGCACCCAATCGATGATGGTCCGGGTTCAAGTCGGACTACTGCAACTGCCCCCGGACCAGAACGCCGGAATTCGGAAGAAAATGGCCGATTTCGGGCATTTTGGTCTGGGGAGACTTGCAGTCCTTCATTCCAGCCCCTCCCACTCCGCCGGCTGCTCTTGCGGGGAGGTCAGACAGGCGATTCAGCGCCGCCTCAGAACGAGCATTCCGCGGCCGAGACCGGGGCGCGGCTCCATCACGCCGCGTTCGAACCGTGATATGCCCTCGCCTCCGGGGCGCAACTGCGGGTGCCAGCCTGCGATCTGAAACACGCCGGACTTCTCGACAAGCGCAAGCATCTGTGCCGCTGTGTAGACACGCAGACCTTCTCCCCAATCGAGCGTGAGTTCGACGCCACGGTCCTTATCGGCTACATGGATGGTCTTGCCTTGGGAAGCAACGGTAACGGATCCGCGCTCCATCGACCAACACTCGACGGAATCAAGCAGAGTCGCCTGTGGCGCCGCGGCGAACCCGATGTCGAGGATGTACACGCCGCCCGGCTTCATGCAGCGCCGCATGCATTCCAGATGCGCGAGAGCAAGCGTGTCGCTGCCGAGAACGCAGAAAGACCCCATCGGGCAAAACGCGCCGTCCACCGGCTCGGCAAGGGCGAAGTCCGTCATATCGCCCGTGATCGCCTCAACAATTGCCCCTTCCTCCGCTGCCGCATTGGAGAGAAACGCGGTCATGGCGGGGTTGATGTCGATGGCCAGCACGCGGAAGCCGCGACGCGCGAGACGCCTTGCCACCTGGCCGGTCCCGCCGGCGGTCTCCAGGAGCCGTCCGTTCGCAGGAACACCGTGGGCACGAAATGATGCGGCATAGAAGGCCGCCTCTGCATCGCGGTCCCAACCGAAAAGGATATCGTAGTAAAGCGGGTGGTCGTAGATGCACGAGCCTGGAGCGGTTGCCATCAGTTCGTCTCCCTACCGCATTGCCTGTAGTATGCGAATCCGTCTGTAAGCACTTTAAGGTTCTCCCACGGCACGCCGGGCGCGATGGAACTCGAGCAGCCGAGGAAGAGCCGAGTCCTGGAGCCGTTGTCGACGAGCCAGGCCATTTCGCGCTTCACGTCGGCAGGGGCGCCATAGGGAAGCGTGCGGGTAACTGAGACGCCGCCAACGATGAGCGGCTCGCGGCCGGATTTCGTCTTCATGCGGCATATCTGGACGTAGTCAACGCCGTCTTCGTACTGGAAACCCTGGAACCCTTCGAAGCCGATATCCATCAGGCGCGGCACGAGCTGCATCACATTTCCGTCGCAGTGCCAGATGAGGTTGATACCGGCCTTGATGAAGGGTTCCATGCATCGAGCAAAGTGCGGAAACCAGACCCAGTCGAGCGCCTTCACGTCGGCGAGCGTGCCGCGGCTGTCGGTGATGTCGTGGTCGATGCGGATGTATGGCGCGAGACCGTTGTCGATGATGGCCTTCAGCGCCGCGCGGTTATGGAGCACAGCATAGTCTCCCATGAGAGCGCAATGCCGCTCCATCACTTCCGGATAGAGCGCAAACGCCATGAAATACTGTTCGTAGCCATACAGGCCGTAGTGAATAATGGGAAAGCGCGCCATCGTGTCGGAGTAGGGAATCTTATAGATTGAGTCGCCCATCTCCGACTGAATCTGATCCTCACGCGCGGCGAGCATCGCCACGAGCGCGCCTTCGTCGAACGCGGCAATCTCGCGGGCGATTCTCGGCATATCGCACTCTTCGATGTGGCGCACAACCGCTTCAGGGGAGTCGATCAGGATGCCGTCGCGCTCGATCCTCTCGGCGCCGGTCAGCGACCCGCGCGGCGTGTCCGATGTGAACCCCTGGTCGCGCATGGTGAGCGGGTTGTCCGGGATCCACTGGTCCAGGGCGCAGGCGCCGTTCCTGACGAGCATCTCTCGATAGACCTCGGTAGGGTTACGCTCATACGACCCTTCAGGCACGCCGGCGAGGCGGTCTATCATCCGCCATTCCATGGGATTGAAGCCGAAGATCGGTATGCCCCTCTGGGGATTGCCGTGGATGACGTCGAGCACCGATTGCCGTACCTGAGCATTGACTGCCATAGGATTACGCCGTCGCCTCCGCGGGAACCGTCGCCGGGCGCTTGCGAGTAAGGACCTTGACCATTTCAATGAGGAGCAGCACGGCAAGAATTAGAAGCACTATCGAGATCATGGTCGCAGCGTCGGGAATGGTGCGTTTCCACGTGCCGTCGGCATTGAAGACCCCCGCTCTCGCAAATCTGGCAAGCGCCCAGCCGCTCATGACGTACATAATTGCGGTCGGCACGCCGGTGATGATCCACACCCACCAGGCCTTGTAAGTCTTTGCTAACCAAACGGTTATGCCTATGAGCGTCAACGCGGCGAGCAGTTGATTACTCGCGCCAAAGACCGTCCAGAAGACCTTCCAGGCCGGTATCGGATTGCCCTTGGCATCGGTGACCTTTTGCATCACGAAGAATAGGGGCGTCCCGGCGGTGACCGCCGTCGCCACCCACCGGCCCGCGCGCCCCTGCCAACCCGTAAGTTCCTGGAAGATGTAGCGCCCGAGGCGGGTCGACACATCGAGCGTGTCGTAGACGAACGTTGTGAAAGCCAGGAGCGCGAAGCGGATGCCGTACGCTGCCGGGATGCCGACCGCCGCGAGGAAGCTCGACATCCCAAGAGCGTAGATGAGATTCGGGCCGCCTTTGAGAGCGGCGGAATCCGTTCGGAGCATCATGAGGCAGCAGAGCGAGATAACCGCGACGAGCGCTTCGAGAAGCATCCCGCCGTAAGCGATCGGTTTCGCATCGGTTTCGCGGCGAAGCTGCTTCGAGGTTGTGCCGGAAGCGACAAGCGCGTGGAAGCCCGAGCACGCGCCGCAGGCGACGGTTATGAAAAGCAGCGGGAACAATGGTTCGCCGGCCGATGAATACCATCCCTTGAACGCGGGGTACGAAATGCCGCTGCCGCCGAACACAAGCCCGAGCACGCCCCCCGCGAGCGCGGCATACAGGAAATAGCCCCCGAGGTGTCCGCGCGGCTGGAGGAGTATCCACATGGGGACGAGTGACGCGACGAGGCAATAGGCCAACAGCAGCACATCCCATACCTTGATCGCCGACGCATCGCTTATCCCGAAGATGCTCGCAACGTCGAGCGGAATGTACTGCCCCACCCATATCGCAACGCCCACGAGCGGGAGGAAGATCGCTGTCGCCCAGCCGAGTCCGAGCTTCGCGTAGCGCATGAGAAGGGCCATTACAATCGGCAGGGAGAGATAGAGCATCGACGAGGACGCGATGCCGGCGCCGGAGACCTTGACGCCGTTCTCGAGCGTCTGCGAGCCGACAAAGGAGCTTGCGACGATATCGGTAAACGCGACGACGATGTACACGATCGTGAGCCAGACAAAGGTCAGAAAGAGTATGTACGACCTGTGCGTCATGTGCTCCTTGACGACCTCGGCGATGGAGCGCGCCTTGTGCCGGATGGAGGCTACGAGCGCGCCGAAGTCATGTACGCCGCCTACGAAGACCGACCCTACGAGTATCCATATGAGCGCGGGCACCCAGCCAAACATGAGGCCGGCGAGGATGGGGCCGACTATGGGCCCGGCAGCCGCGATTGCCGAAAAGTGCTGGCCCAGGAGGTACTTGGGCGGAGTCGGAATATAGTCCACGTCGTCCCGCATCGCCTCAGAAGGCATCGCCGCCTTGTGGTCGATGCGGAAGAGCTTGCTCAGGAGCGCACCGTAGCCGAGGTACGCCACAAGCAGAAACGCTGCGGACAGAAACGCGATTGCCAGAAGGCTCATTGCCCGTGCCTCCGATTGCCAGAGCGCCCTTTCATTCCAGTTTCTTTGACCACTCGTTAATGTTATATCGGCGGCTGAAGCCCGCTTTTTCATACGCGCGCAGCGCGGGATAGTTGTCAAGTCCCGTCGCGATAAGCACCTCGGATGCGCCCATGTCGCGAAGGCGCTTGAGGCTCATCCGCGTCATCTCCGTCGCAAGGCCCTTGCCTTGGTGCGCTTCATCGGTGCCGATGTATCCGAGCTGCCCTACCGGTCCGCCTTTGGGGGACATAAGCCGCGGGAAGAGCCTTGCGCCGCATGTAGCCACCTCACGACCGTCATGCATCGCGGCCAGGCGGAACGGCTTCGCGCCGAATTCATCCGCGGTGTTCGCTTCGATGATCTCGTAACCTTCGGCTACCGAACCAGTTGGCGGCGAAGCGCTCCCTGCATCGGCGACAAGGATGAGCGCAGGATGCGAAATCCTGAATCCCGCGCGAACGAATGCTTCCGTGCCGTCATTAGCCCAGTGAGGGTGATACGGCTCATTGCCGAGGACGTAGCCGGCGTAGTAGCGCGCGCTACGCCAATGCGGGCCGCAAAGCCTCGTGACGCCTTCGGCACGCGCGGCGCGCTCCGCATCCTCGATGAGCGCCACTGTCTCTTCGACCGCTCCGGGGAGCATTGCAAGCAGAAGAATGTTATGCTGATCGCCCCTTCTCTCCCCGTGGACGAACGCCCTTGCCTTACCGCCCTTGTACGCAACGAGCATGTGCTGAGGCTGCCAGTCGGCCCCGAGCGTCTTCCAGTGCGCTATGAGTTCCTCGTCCACCGGCCGGCAATACGGCCAGGAGGCGATCATTCGATTCACGACGGCGATAGCATGGCCGGCGGTATCATCAGAAAAAGTGCGGATTTCAATCGGATCTGCCACGCGTCAACCCCGCTCGAAGCACGCCTCGCTCCCTCGGCCGCCGCACACTCAGGCGACACATACAGTTTGGGAGTCACATGACGGAAGTCAATACGCTCAAACAGATTGCAGCGCTGCTCGCTCACACGAACGCCGTGCGGTGGCAAGGTCCGCCTCATTGGCCAAGATGCTGTGACTCGGCAACCGCGCCCTTCAATGTGTTTCCTTGCCCTGCGCGCATCTTATCACAATGCCTCCTCCGGCCATACCTCGTATTGTTTCATCCTTTCACGGCCCTTTTCGCCGCCATTTCATAGTAGTTTCGTGGGATTTGATTGTATGGCTGGACGTCCAGTCTCCTACAGAAATAGTAGGCATTCTTGACCGCCCCTTGACTGCCCCTCTATACTCCGCAGAGCATCCAGCCAGGGGAGAGGATAGGGGATGAATACACAGGGGCATTCCAGGATGGCCAACACCATGCTATGCGTGCAGCACAGGCCGTCTGTGACTACTTTCACAAGCACCGGGAAGTGAACGCATAGGAGAACAACATGTCCGATGCGCGAGAGCCGCTTGACTCCAGACGAGACTTCTTCAAGAGCCTTTCCAGCAGGAACACACTGCGTTCGCTCGGCGGACTCGTAGGGAGCGTGGTGGGGATCGTTTCTCAGTTCGCTCAGGAAGACTCCTGCGAATCGGCGGGTCTCGCGCTCGGACAGCACACAGGGCCACTCGACTACATGTATCACGCCCCTCTTGAGGACGACAGCCACAGCGGGGAGGGAGGCACATGTCCGGCAGACGAAGACCCGAACGGCATTGAAAAGGGAGGTGAACAACAGGTTAGCGGCAGCGGCGCGCATGGGGCTTTGCCCCTCGTTGAACAGTAAGCGACTTAGGAGGACCAGCAGTGCGTATAACACGACGAGACTACTTGAGGGCATCGACCGCTGCGGGTGTCGCGCTCAGTCTGAAAGCCAGCGGCATGCTCGATATCGAAAAGGCATGGGCGGCGGGCACCAAGCCTGTAGTGCTCTGGCTTCAGGCGCAGGGCTGCACGGGGTGCAGCGTATCCTTCCTGAACAGCATCTACTATGCCACGGTGGATACACTCCTCACGCAGACGCTCGACGTTCAATACCACACCACCGTCATGGCTGCTGCGGGTCAGATGGCTGTAAACGCGGCAAACGCGGCACGCAACAGAGGCAACTACATACTCGTGGTTAACGGCGCTATCCCGACAGGGGCCGCGGGCAAGTACTGCATGCTCTGGCCGGGCATGACCGCACTCGACGGCGTGAAGGCATTCGCCGCCAATGCGTCGACCATCATCGCCGTAGGTACGTGCGCCGCATTCGGCGGCATTCCCGGCGGCGCGCCCAATCCCACAGGCGCAAAGAGCGTAGGCAGCATCCTGGGCACGACCTCCAAGCTCATCAATGTCCCCGGCTGCCCCGCGCACCCGGATTGGCTGGTGGGAACTGTTTCCTACATCATGCAGAACGGCAAGCTCCCGGTGCTGGACAGCCAGCGCAGGCCTACGACCTACTACGGCTCCACCGTTCACTCGCACTGCCCGCGCAGAGAAAGCGAGACCGGCTCCTACATCGGCGGATCCAACTGCCTGTACGGGATGGGCTGCAAGGGGCCGAGGACTCACTGTGACTGCCCATCGAGGAAGTGGAACAGCGGCACAGCCGGCCAGGCGGGCGTCAACTGGTGCGTAGAATCTTGCACACCGTGCCACGGCTGCACCGAGCCGACGTTCCCGGATGGCATGGACCCGTTCCTTACGGTTAACAACACCCCAAGGGCATATGACGATTGAGGAACGGACTTCGATCCATGGCCGGGCTCCACAGCCCTCGCACCACGGAATGATTGAAAAGGAAGACTGACCATGAGCAGTGTATTAGGAATAGCACCAGTAACGCGAATCGAAGGACACCTCGACGTCTTCATGACGATCGATCTGGTCAACGGCGTCCAGACCGTCCTCGATGCGCGCACGAAGGGCCAGATGTTCCGCGGATTCGAACAGATCCTGCAGGGGCACCAACCTCTGGATGCGGTTCACCTGACGCAGCGCATTTGCGGCGTCTGTCCGATTTCGCACGGAATGGCGTCGAGCCTCGCACTCGAGCAGGCGCTCGGCGGCGTGCCGCCGTCCAACGGGCGGATAGTAAGAAACCTCATCCTCGGCGCGAATTTCATCCAGTCGCACATCCTCCACTTCTACCATCTCGCGGCGCTCGATTACATTGATACCACGGGGATTCTCGACATTGCTCCATGGGTTCCGCGCTACACGACGCCCGATATGGTCAAGGGCGCGGCGGCGAGCACGTTCGTGCAGCATTATGTCCAGGCGCTCGCCATGCGCCGTAAGGCCCACCAGATGGGCGCGATCTTCGGCGGGAAGCTCCCCTGCAGCCCGGTGTTCATCCCCGGCGGCGCATCGCAACCCGTGACGAGCGCCAAGGTCACGAGCTTCAGGACGATTCTTACCGAGCTTCGCAGCTTCATCAACAACATAATGCTGCCGGACGTGCAGACCGTCGCTACGCTCTACCCCCAGTACTACAACATCGGCAGAGGCCCCGGCAACCTCCTGGCGTACGGCGTGTTCGACCTCGACAATAGCGGCACAAATAAGCTCCTGAAGAGGGGCCGCCTGACCAAAGGCGCTCTCGGCGTGGTCGACACCACTCAGATCAAGGAGTACGTGAAGTACTCGTGGTACACGCCCGCGTCCGGCAACCTCAACCCGGCTAACGGCGTGACGCAGGCCAGCGCCGACAAGGTCGACGCCTATTCGTGGATCAAGGCGCCGCGCTACCAGGGCGCGGTTCACGAAGTCGGCCCACTCGCGCGCATGTGGGTCAACGGCGACTACCGCAAGGGCATCTCCGTCATCGACAGGCTTATGGCGCGCGCGCTGGAGGCCAGAAAGGTCGCCGATGCAATGGACGGCTGGCTGTCTCAGCTTTCCGCCGGCGGCTCATACACGAGGACGCTCGTTAAGGCAAGCGGCATGGGCGTCGGCCTTACGGAAGCGCCGCGCGGCGCGCTCGGGCATTGGCTGCAGATCTCCAATTCGGTGATCAGCCGGTACCAGATAGTAACCCCGACCGAATGGAACGCGTCCCCAATGGATGACAACAAGATTCACGGCGCGCTCGAACAGGCCCTCAAGGGCGTTAAAATCGCCGACCCCGCCAAGCCCATCGAGGCGTTGAGGGTCATCCATTCGTTCGATCCCTGCCTGTCCTGCGCGGTTCACATGGCAACGCCGGACGGCGACACGAGGCAATTCGTGGTCACGCCGTAGACACGAAAGGATTTCGAGATGACGGACAAACGAGCTGTCGATACGGCCGACGCCCCCCATGGGATGACCATGCGGGCGCCCACCCTCGTCCTCGGAGTGGGCAATATCCTGCTTGAGGACGAAGGCATCGGCGTCAGAGTGATTGAAGCCATGCAGGGCATGTCGCTCCCTGAAGGCGTTGAACTCTTCGATGGAGCGACCGCCGGCGCGGACCTCATTGACGTCATCGCTGATCGCCACAGGGTGATTGTGGTTGACGCGGTCGATGCCGACGTTGCGCCAGGCACGGTGCTTCGCTTCACGGGCAAGGATTTCGCCCGCCGCGAAGGCACGGTGATGTCGCTCCACCAGGTCGGCTTCATCGATGCCGTAGGAATGGCGACGCACCTTGGCGCCGCTCCTCAGGAGGTCGTGGTCATCGGAGTAAAGCCCGCGAAGGTGGGCTTCGGCCTCGACCTCTCCGATCGGATCCACGCCGTTATCCCCGGCGTCATAAGGCTCGTCCTCGCGGAACTCGAAAAACCATTGAAGAGATGACTCCGGAAGCGCAATAGTCCCCCCTTTCCGGAAAACAGTGCAAGGGGCGCGGGGCGCACACACCCGCGCCTCTTGTGCTTTTCAGCAGCTCATGGCATTGGCGCGACGGAACCCCCCGTACGCGCTGAGTGTCATCCAAGTGAACCACGCCACACACGCCCTTGGAGGGTTCAGGGATGGCCATTACCGACTATCGAAGTGATCTGAGCAAGCGAGTGCAGGACTTCGTGCTCGAGGGCTTCATGCCGCGCTACGACCAGGTCAAGCCCAAACTGCCGACGAACCCGACTTGGAAGCGCCTCAGAGAACTCGGAAGCGAGCTGTGGCTCGATTCAGGCGACATAGACGAGATAGGCAAGCTGTGGACGCAGGAATTCACGGCTCTCACGACCAATAACACGCTTCTCAACAAGGAGGTCCAGAAGGGCATCTACGATGAGTTCCTCATTAGCGCGTCAGAGCTTCTGGAGGAGTATCCTCAGCTAACGGACCGCGAGAGAAGGCTGGAACTCGCCTTCATCGTCAACGCAAGGCATGCGCTCCGGCTCGTGGAGGAGTTCGATGCGTTTGTTTCGGTCGAGGAGCACACCGATCTCGCAAGCGACGTGGAGGGCTCTGTCAATTACGCGCGAAGGTATTTCGCGATATGCCCGGAGCGGTTCTACGTGAAGATCCCCTTCTCGGCCGCCGGGGTGCTTGCGACGAGAAGGGTTGCAAGGGAAGGCATTCCAGTCAATCACACGCTTGGCTTTTCCGCCAGGCAGAACTATCTCGTAGCCAGCATCGCCAAGCCCGCGTTTGTAAATGTATTTCTCGGGCGGCTCAACAGCTTCATCGTCGATAATGACATGGGCGACGGAGAGTGCGTAGGCGAGCGCGCGACGATCGCGTCCCAGCAGGCGATCCGCGAAGTCCGGAGAAAAGAGAACTCCGGCACGCGCCAAATCGCCGCGAGTCTGCGGACGGGCGAACAGGTGCGGGACTTGGCCGGCGTTGACGTCCTCACGATCCCGACGAAGGTTGCGAAGGAATTCCTCGACCTCAAGGTGCCAGCCGAGAAGCTGCGCGATCGTACGGCCGAGTCATACGACGTCCATCTCAACGAGGACATTGACCCCGATGCAGCCGGCGTCCTTACGTTATGGGAGGTCGACGACGCGGTCAGGATCGCGGTCAATGAGCTGGCGAAGCAGGACGTCGACAAGATGACCGCGGACCAGTTGATCGATTTCCTGCGGAGTCACAGTTGCGGCGACCTGCTCTATCGCTGGAACCAGAAGCAGATGCAGACGAGCTACGCCGAGGGCAAGATCCCAGACTTCCCCACGTGGCGCGGGCCGCTTGCCGAAAAGAAGATCGGCCTCGACACCCTCATGAACCTCGCCGGCTGGAGCAGCTTCGCCGCCGACCAGAAGGCGATGGATGAACGGATAATAGGACTCCTGGCCGGCAAACGGTAACCCTCCAGCAATTGCGCTTAGTAGCCGGCGTTCCTGCCCCCACCACCGGCGCTGCCGCCGCCTGCGCCAGCACCTGCTCCACCGCCACGGCCGGCATTGCCTCCGGGCGCTCCCGCCCCTCCCGCGCCGCGGTTTCCGCCTCCCGCTCCGCCGCCTGCTCCTCCAGCCGAGTAATCCTGTGCCGGCGCGATGATGTCCGTCACGTCGTACACCCGCGTCATGCTCGCATTGCGAGGCTGCATCTTGAGGATGCCTTCGGCGTCGGAGATGTAGACGTAGTTTTCGATCACCGTCCACTTGAGGTCGGCTCTCGCGGTGATGACGTCCAGAATCGACCTGATAGTGGCATTGGCCAACTGCAGCGTGACGTTCTCCTGCGTCGCAACCTTGGAATCGAGAACGATGTTTATGTCGCCCGTGGACCGCAGGAACTGGATCGTTGCATCGAACGGCTGATTGGTGAAGTCGAAACTCGATATGCGGCGCTCCAGTTTCTTCTCGACTTCCTGCGAATCGGCATTCGATGCATTGGGCGCGGGCGTCCCAGCAGCCGGCGGATATCCGGCTGTTGGATGCGGGACGACTCCGACATCAGCCTTCGGGGCGGTGCTCTCGGTGTTTGGAATCGCTGCGGCGTAACTCGTCGCACGCCCGTCACCTGCACCGACCGTGCCCTTCAGCTTGAATGGTTCGGTTATCACGACAGTCGCCGAAGCTTTGTTGTTCGATCTGTCGGCCTGGTTGAGCTTCTTGTCCGGATCGAGAACCACCGTGATCTCGTACTTGCCCGGTGCGGCGTCCCAAGGGGTCGCTTCAGAGGCGGTCTTGCCTGCTTCGACACCGACGCCCCCGCGGCTTATGAGCTTGCCGCCTTTGTCCGGATCACCGAGGTAGAAGGCCACGTCCGCAATCTTCACGTCTGCTTTTCCGTTATTGTGCAGGGTCGCTGAAATGAAGCGGCAGTAGTCGCCTTCTATCAGGCGGATATCGTCCGGCCCAATACACAGATCCGCCGACTGCGCGGCTATGACCTGCTCACGGCGCTCTGTTCTCCGTTTGCGTGCCTCTGCCGTGCGTGCTTCCATGTCCTTGAGGGCGGCCTCGCGGAGCGCCTGCCTTTCCTCGGCCCCCATTGCCACAGATCCCGTCCTCAACGAAGGACGCGCCTTTTCGATACCCGCCTTGTCCGACACGTACACGTAGTCGCGAACGATAGTCCAGGCGAGGCCGCTCTCGCTCGCGATACTGTCAAGGAGCGCGTCGCCTCGCGTATTGTTATTCAGCGTGATCTTCTTGCCTGCGGCAACCGCCGGGTCGAGGACTATGTTCACATTCCATTCCTTGCTGATGAAGCCCAATGCCTCATCCACAGGCATTTCACGAGAGTTGTCGCCAAGATCGGAGAAGCGTCTGGCCAGCTTGGTTCTGATGATTGACTCCTCGGGTGCCGGTTTCGCGGCAGGGGCAATGGCCAATGGCTTCGTCAGATCGGTTGGTGCTTTCGTCAGATAGAGACCCCTATCGTCAACTGCATACATAAGGTCCAGGGGCGCGAGGAAGTCCGCGAGCGCCTGCCTGGCCACCTTGTCTTCGACTTCCAAGGGGTCGACGTACCTGCGCGTGGCCTCGCCGGCCAACTGCTGTGATTTCTCCCACTGGTACGGAACCCCTGCCTTCTCACAGACCGCTATGACCGCATATTGGACCGTCAGTCTGTCGCCGTCGGGACTGTTGGTCACATTCACGGACACCTTTTTTTCCAACGTTTTCATGTACTCGTCAGTGTTGCCGGAAACCGCGGCCGGTTGGGGTATCTCAGCGCTTCCCTCCCCCTTTATGAGGTACAGACCATTATCGTCAAGCTCATATGCAAGACCGATCGGTGTCAGTATATCGCTGATCGCTTTCGCCGCCGCTACGTCCTTGATATCGACCGGACTGATGTACCTGCGGGCGTCCTCGCCGGTCAACTTCTGCGATTTCTCCCACTGGTACGGAATCCCCGCCTTCTCGCATACGGCAATAACGGCGTATTGAACCGAGAGCCTGTCATTCTGCGGACTGTGCGATATCTGCACGGAGACCTGCTTCTCAAGTGCCTTCTTGTACTGCTCGACGGCCGTGTCCGGCTGCGCCGCAGCTGCCTCACTTGTGCTCTGCGCCGATACCGCCGTTTCGGCGGCCTTCGGTTTCTCCGATTGCGCGCTTGTCAGGGTTGTGCAGCCGAGCAGAGCGGTCAAGGCAACCGCCATGAAAGACCATCTTCGCGCACTATGCCTGAAATTCGCGATCATGGTTATTCTCCTTCGCAACTGGGATCTGCTTTCAAGAATGCCGACCATTCCCGCAAACGCACGGGAGCCCCCAAAGCCCTCCAGAAGCCTCACGATGGTTTCGCCGTACCCAATCGACTCGCCCGGTTGCGCGTACGAAAGGACAAGCGCGTCGCAAGCGAGCTCGCGGTCGGCCCGCATGCGGTAGAAGCCGTACCATATGAGGGGATTAAACCAGTGCGCGCACTGGAATAGTGACATAAGCCAATTGAATGCAATATCGTGGCGCTTGAGATGCGCAAGCTCGTGGAGGAAGACGAATCGCAGCCGGTCGAGGCCCAATTCCTGAGCAGCCCCTTCCGGCAGCAGTATGGAGGGGCGCACGACGCCAAAGAGAGCCGGCATTTGAATGAAGGGGCACTCGACCACTGTCACTGTGGAGCTGATACAAAGACGGCTCTTGCATGCGTCAAGAATGTCGAGGATTTCGCTATCCGCGATACGCCGGCAGTGCGAAATTCGCCGCGCGAATACCGCTGCGTGGATAAGCGTGAATGCGCCAAGGGCAAGAGCGCCCGAAAGCCACGTCCACAGAAGGATCGCTGGCCAACTGACAGGACGTTTCGGCTCAGGTGTTGGCGTCGCAACTTCCGGGGAGGTCGGCAAGGCGACTACGGGCGTGGCTACTGGCGCAACCGGAGAAATCGCAATCCTCGGTTCGACCGCCGCGGGCTTTGACAGGTACGTCTCGACCGCCTTGGCCGCGTTGAAAACGCTCACAGGGCTTTCCGGCGTCCACGGCGCGGCCATCCGCACGATGACGAGTAACCATAGGGCTGCCCGCCACCGCGCTGAAAGGCGTTCACGCAGTATCGCCTGCAGCGCGAGGATGAGGACCACCATGACGCCGGCCTGCGCCGATGAGCGCAGGAGCCAATTCAGGAATCCGGGCATCTCGTACATGGCTCATCTCCCCTTTTCGTCAAGAATCCGCTTTAGCTCAGCGATCTCCTCTTGCGACAGCCTGCTGTCCTCTATGAAATGCGCCAGCATGGGCACAAGCGCCCCTCCGTAGACCCTCTCCAGGAACGAGCGGCTGTTCGCCTTGACGCACTCCGCCTCGCTCACAAGCGGTTGGTACTGATACGCGCGCCCCTCACGGGTGAAGCCGAGAGCGCGTTTGCTCACGAGGCGGTTGAGAAGGGTCTTAATCGTTTTGGGCTTCCACTTTGTGACAGGGGCAAGCTCGTCAACGACCTCGTTGGCCGTCTGAGGCGACTGCCGCCACAGAACTCTCATGACCTGCCACTCAGAATCCGCGATCTTCGGCAGCGATTTCATATGTCTCTCCCCGCTTCGATTACATCTGTAATAGCTCGCTACCAGATAGTATTACAGTTGTAAGCGCTGACGTCAAGAGGAAATCTGAAAAATCTTTCAGCAGTGAAATGTGCAATTAGCGGCTTGCCCGTCGGTGCCGAATGCCAAGGACCTTGCCCCCCTACTTCTTCTCGAATATCTCCCCGAAGAAGAGCTTCATTATCTCCCACGAGCGGTGGTCGGCTTGGGCGTTATACGCCACGCCCCTGGAGGGGTCGCTGCCGGAAGCGGGATTTGTAAAGGAGTGGACGGCGCCTCCGAATACGACGACTTCCCAATCCACCTTGCCCTTGCGCATCTGGTCTTCGAAAGCGTTGAGGACAGCCGGGGGCACATTAGGATCGTCGCCGCCGGTCATGACAAGGATCTTTGCCCGTATATTGGAAGCGTCTCCTGTATCGGGCACATCGAGCCCGGCATGGAAGGTCGCTACGCCTTGTACATCCGCACCGCTTCGGGCGAGTTCGAGCGCGGTCGTGCCTCCGAAGCAATAGCCGATCACAGCCACGCGGCTCGTGTCGGCATGCGGATCGGCCTTGAGCGTATCGAGCGCGGCTCTGGCGCGCGCGCAAAGCTCGGCGCGGTTTGCCTTGAAAGAGCCGGAAAGGCTGGCAGCCTCCTTGGGATCGGTCGTTGTTTTGCCGCCGCCGTAGAGGTCGCCGACAAGGGCAACATAGCCCATCCCCGCCAACTGCTTCGCGCGCCCCTTTGGGTAGTCGTTGACGCCCCACCACTCGGGAAAGACGAGCACGGCCGGGCGTTTACCCGTGATCGCGTCGTCATAGGCGAGGAAGCCTTTGAATGTCACGTCCCCGTGCCTGTATTCCACCGTCTTCGTCTGCACCTCGGCCTGCACAAAAGACGCGAAAACCAGCACTATCGATATCAGCGCGGCATATTGCATCGTTTGCTCCCTTGCACAGGTGCACGTGAACTCGTGGAACAATCTCTGCCGAATGAACTTCCTGGAATGACACTGCAGCAGGGGCTCAAGTTCGCGCCGGAACGCTTGCACGAAGATCAGTTATCCATGTCCGCGGGTACGGGATGGAACGGCGAGAGGCCCTTCTCGGCCGCCCGCGCCCACACTACCGCATACCTTCCGCCGCCCCCTGACGGTTCGAAGGTGTGCCGGCCCGCGTTGAGAAACCGGGCGCCGGCATACGGACTGCCGTCGAGCGCTCCTGCAGCCGAACCGTTTTCCGACACAATCGCGTAGTCGGCTGGAACAGCTATGGCAAACGGCACCGTTCCTTCACTCCCGGTCAGGAGCTTCCCCGCGACGTCCGCGAAGCCGGCCCTGATATACTCGCTGTCGAGGAATTCCCGGGCGCGGCGAGGGAACCGGCTTCTCGCAATGGTCGCCACGCACACGCGGGCCGCGATGCACCGCGCGGGAATGTTGTCCTCAAGGAGGCCTTTACGGAGCCGCGTTATCGTGCCGGTATCGACGGCATAGAAGAAGGCCCTGTCGCGAAAGACGGTCTCGCCCTTCGCATCCATTACTTTGTCGGCCGGCGTCGTCAGCAAAAGAACCTCAGCAAGAAAGTTGCGGTACCCGGCATTATGGTCACGCCAGGGCTGGCTCCCTGCAGACACGGCGACGATGCCCACCGCGCACGTCGCGAGAGGCAGCCACAGCGTCGGCGGGATGGAACCGCGGTTCGCGGCAGAGACGCCCCTCCCCCTCCTCGTGACGAACTCGACAAAGCCGGAGAAGGCAATCGCGGCAAGCGGGTAGAGCGCCAGCTTGGTCTGGCCGGGCACAAGCGCGTATGAAGCAAGTATCACGATAAGCGAAACCGTCGCAAGCGCGACGAAGACGAATCGATTCGAAACAGGCATGCCGCGACGCCTGATGCGACCCCTTGCGTACACCACGCCCGCCGCCACAACCAGGGCCAGGATTCCATAGCGTTCCGGATGCATGAGGCCATAGCCGATAATGCTGTTGTGTTCGACGACGCAGTAGTACATGGTCCTCAGGAGTCCCCGCTGCATAAACGGCCAAGCCACTACGCCAAAGGGGACAGCAATTCCCACGGTGAACGCTCCGGCGAACGCCGCGCCATGGCGAATCGAACGGCCTCTGAGCAGGCCTGGAATCAACGCCGGCAGCAGGACCGCAGCCGCGACCAGAGACATGAGCACCACGGGGGTCTTGATCGAAACACAGCCCGCCAGGCCCAGCATGAATCCGCCGACGAAGCCTCTCTTCCATTCGTTTCCGCCGACGAGAACGAGAACGGCAAACGTGCACAACGCGGCCCACAGCCCGTCGGGACGGTACTGGAGCATGTACTTAAGGAAACCCGGGGTGGCCCACAGGAATGCGACCGCCCACAGACTCATCACGGGGCTGAGCATCCTGCGTCCTATGGCCCAAGTCGCCCACAGCGTCAACAGAAGGATCGGCAGTGTCGCCAGCCGCATCAGCGTGAGGATAGAGGGACGCTCGCCGACAGCCTCCGCCAAGGGCGCAGTTATGGCTTGGAACAGCGGCATATGGTCATCAAAAACGTCGCGGTAAGGGATTTCGCCCTTCGTCCACGACCACGCAACGTGAAGATGCTGCCATTCATCGCTGTCGAGTTTGGCATTTAGGACGCTCATCACGGTTGTCGCCGCGAGGATGGAGAAGACTACGGCCAGCGCGATGCCATGCGCGCGGCCAACGCTTTCCGCAGGGTGACGCGCGACGGGCGCGTCAGTGCGCGGATCCGTCGCCAGATGTCCCGCCATAAGGTTTCCCCATCACTGCTCTTGCTTACGCTCCAGAAATCGGCCCGGCTGACGAACAATCATACAAAGAACTCGTCCTCGAGCATGAGGCTGATGCAATGATACACCGGGAGATGGTATTCCTGCACTTCGCACGTGCGAACAGCGGGGACTTGTATCGCGACATCGGAAAGCTCCGCCACGCGCCCGCCGCCGCGACCCGTCAGGCCGATCGTCTTGAGGCCGCGCGCCTTGGCAACTTCAAGCGCGCGGCAAACGTTCTTCGAATTCCCCGACGTGCTGATGCCGACAAGGACGTCGCCTTCGCGACCGAGGCCAAGCGTCATCTGTGCGAATATGAGTTCCGGCCGAACGTCATTTGCGAACGCTGTGGTGAGCGATATGAAACCGGTCAACGGAATTGCGGGCAGCGCTCCCTGGAGCGCTTCGGCCATGTCGCCCGGCAAGCGCGACTTAAGCGCGGCGTCGAGGGGGCGCTTCTTCTCAAACCCTTTCATGAGTTCCGCGCACCAGTGCTCCGCGTCCGCCGCGCTGCCGCCGTTGCCGCATACAAGCGCCTTGCCGCCGCCACTGAAACAGTCGCGCATGACCTCAAACGCGTTCATGACGCCGTCCGCGCAGCACTCAAGCGCCGGATACCGTCCAATGAGCCAACTCAGGTGCTTATCCATGCGTGAGTCTTCCTTTCCTATAGAGCGCCACGGCCACTGCAGCGTAGTTACCAATCTCTTCCCCAAGCGCGGCCGGAACGATCCTGCATACGGAAAGCGATTGCGGCAGCGCTTCCCGCTCGAGGCTCGCGCGCATCGCAGGCTCCATGAACCGTTTGCAGCGCCGGTAGACGTTGCCGAGGACGATTATCTCTGGGTTGAGTATATCGACAAGCACAGCGAGGCCAAGCCCCAGCCAGTGGCCCGACCCTGCAAGAATCGCCCGCGCTGCGGCGTCCCCCGCGCGGGCCGCCTCAGCGACGTCCTTGGCCGTAATGTCCTCGATACGCCCCTTTACGAAAGCGGCCTTCCCGCCTGACTCCGCCGCGCGGGCGCGCGCTATCTGCGCGATGCCGCCGCCGCTCGTGAACCCCTCGAAGGATCCCGCCTTCTCGTACCCCACCGGCCCGTGCGCGGCCATGCGGACGTGCCCTACCTCCCCTGCCATGCCGTTCGTTCCTTCGTAGAGCCGTCCGTCGATGATGAGCCCCGCCCCCATGCCGGTGCCGTGGGTCAGGAAGATGACGTTCCGGCAGCCGCGCGCAGCGCCATAGGTCCACTCAGCCAGCGCGCCGGCGTTGGCATCGTTCATGAGGAACGCCTCGCCGCCAAAGCGATTCACGAGTTCGCGAACAATCGGGACTTCGTCCCATGCGGGCAGGTTTGGCGGCGAGAGGATCACGCCGCGGTCGCTGTCGAGTGGGCCGCCGCATGAGATGCCGAAAAGAGGGGCGTGCCCGGGGCGCATCGCCCTGATGAGGTCGTAGAGCCTTTCGAGCGTGGACTCCACGTCCCGCGTGGGAAATCGTCTAACATCTGTGATATGGCCCCTGCTATCCGCTTTGACAACCGCGCACTTGGTGCCGCCTATGTCGAGACCGATAATTGCCACGAACATGTCTCCCGAGGCTGCGCCGCAGGTGTCAGTCCTTCTGCGGCTTCATGCCCCTGGTGCTTTCCGATATCCAGATCGTCCGCCTCTGTCGATTGACTTCGTCGAGAACAGTCTCCATCGACAGGATATTCATCGGCACCAGGGCGATCTCATATTCATGGATGCCTTGATCCGTGTTTGGAAAATAGTTGGGAGAAGGCAGCGTCAGCGGATCGTGGTGGGCATACACCGGGCTCCTGAGCAGCGTAAGGCGTATGAGACCGTCCTTCGAAACGTCCACACCGTACGCGTCGGCAGTCACCACACCCAGGGCCGCGCCCCTGGGAGCGGACGGCCCGCCGCCAAGCACGGCGAAATCATGAAACGGGTATTCGCGTCCGTCAAGCGGACGGGTAACCGCGCCGCCGGGGCAGCCGGCAACGCGCTCCTCGCCGTTGAACATTGTAGGTATCAGCATCTTGAGCACGCAGAACGCGCCCTTCCAGTGAAGCCTCAAGCGCATCCGTATGATGGGGTCGCCTACCCGCCATATTATGCGCCACACCAGCGAGGAGTCGCTGAACTTGAGGAGCTTGATCATCGTAAGCTTGAGGGGCCCAACCTCAAAAACCGTCCATGGCTCGACCCCTTTGAACTCCCCAGCAACAGGCCCTGCGTATTTATCGATCCCGTGCGACCACGTATCGCTCGTATCCTGGAAAGAGACCACGCGAATGCCGTCGCCGGAGAGGAAACTTGTGCCCGTGTCAAGGAGAGTCAACTGCGACGGTCCATCAGGAGATAGTTTGAGGTCGATTCCCGACTTTTCGATGACGGCCTGCGGCTCCGTGAACTCCGGAGCGGCCCCGCCGGGGCGCATTTCGACGACCTTGCGCCCCATCGCCGGCAGGTCCGCCCTGATGAGAACTTTCGAAATCCCTCCGGCCGCAGCCTCCTGAACGATAGTCTGCGATGGCACAATCGCGCCGCTCTCATCTACAAGCGTCACGTTGCGCTCGGCGTGCCAGCCGGTCCACGGTTCGAACTCCACGTAACCGGCGTGCCGTTTGTCCGAGAGGTTGAAGAGCGTAAGGCAGTGCCCCGGCTTTGGCGGCTGCGCGATGTTGCGTCTGCGCGTCGCTGTCACGATGATGTCCTCGGCGATCGTCCGCGCAAAACCGAGTTGTGCGAAAGCGTCGTCGTAAGCGGTTTTTATCGATGAGCCCGCAAGGATGTCGTGGAACTGGTTGAAGAGGATCATGTCCCATGCCTCTCCCAGGCGTCGCGCCGCGTCCGGCCCCGCCTCGTCGGGCCACGCCTCGATAGTGCGTCTCGCCTGGGTGGCCAGCTCTTCCGTCCTTCGCATCTCCTGCTTGAACCGATGCTGAACGCTGTAGCATCCGATCGCGTGGTATTGTAGTTCCCCCGTAACAAGCGGCAGCGGGACACCACTTTGCGCAACTGCGTCGAAGAACGCCCTCGGATGGCTCAGACGCAACTCGACGCCGTCGCGGTAGTTCCGGTTGGCGAGGATCCACTCGACCTGCTGTCGCGTAGGCCCGCCGCCATGGTCGCCAACGCCGTAGAAGGACATCGTGTGGCCGAGGTCGAGATTGGCGGCCGCAATTGATTCATCGAGCACCTTCCGCATTGCGGCAACGTCCCACGACGTATATGCGCCGCTGATGCGGAACGCGGTCACACTGTCCCCCGCCGACGACTGCCAGGTGAACAGGTTCGCGGGCAACTCCTTTTCGTGCGGCCCCGGCCGCATGAAGCAGTAACTGTCCATTCCCGCTTCGCGCAGGAATGTCGGTATCATCGCATTGTGCCCGAAGCTATCGACGTTGTAGCCGACGGTGACCGTAACGCCGAGATTCTCTCGGAAGTACGACGTACCCATCTTGCCGTGCATTCGAAAGGACTCGGCTGTAGGCAGATTACAGTCCGGCTGAATCCACCACCCGTTGACCACCGCCCACCTGCCGGACGCCGCGTGGTTTCTTATCCTCCCGAACAGCGCCGGGTCGATCCGTTGGATCGTCTTATGCACCCATGCTTCGCCCCGCGTGATATACAGATCCGGATATTCGTCGAGAAGGTCGCATGCGGTGCGGCACGTCTGGATCGCTTCATCAATCCCGGCCGGCAATCGCCAGAGCCATACAGGGTCAAGGTGGGCGTTTCCGATCATATGGACCACAAGCTTATTCATGGCCGGTGCTCCAAGGGTCAGGACGATTCTGCCAGTTATTGACAACTATTATGGCCAAAGCGCCTCAGAGAACCAGAAAGCACATCCGATATTCGCGAAACTCGGTACTGCCCACGTGGTGTCCAAACGCGCAAGTTTTCTGACGCCGCCAGACAAAACCGCCACGCAATTCACTCATATCCTTTTGATGCCTTGCGGTAAGAGCGCGAATATGGAATATGTTGCAGGTGTATCAGTCGAAAAGCCCGGGCTTGAGGATGGCCGCAGAGTGAACAATCAGACACAACTCATTACAAATACAGTCTTTAGGATCGGAAAGCCCGCCCCAGTGGCGGAGCTGGCGTGGCCAGAGCATGGTTTGCGCCAAGGGGTGGTCGCATGAGCGTCCTTCTCGCCCCTTTCGCATTCCTTCGCCTCCTCACCCAGAGTGCGCTGCTGGCGCTGGGCCAGATATGGGCCAATAAGCTCCGCTCCGTTCTCACGACCACGGGCATAATCATCGGCGTCGCATCTGTGACCGCAGTTGTCGCCGGGCTTACCGGCCTCAAGACGAAGGTCCTTGGTGATTTCGAAGCGTTCGGCACCAACCGCATCGGCGTCTGGGCGCGCCGGCCCGACACCGGCCCCATGCGGCGCGCTGACTGGTTCAAGATAGTGTTCCGTCCGGAGCAATTCGAAGGACTTCTGGAGCATTGCCCCTCGGTTGCCTGCTATTCTCGACAGGCGTACCCGCAATGGACGGTCAGACGCGGCGAGCACTCCCTCGACGAAGCGCGGATCACCGCAATCGACCCCGCATGGCACAAGGTGAATAATCGCGCCATCATCGCCGGCCGCCCATTCACCGAGATGGACGAGCAGGACTCAAAGCTCGTCTGCATCATCACGCCCGATGTCAGGGACAAGCTCCTCCTCGACAAGGACTGCGTAGGACAGAAGATCATCATGGACAACAGGTCGTTCACGGTCGTCGGCGTCGTGGAGCCGCCCGCCGAGATGAGCGTCTTCAGGGGCGCCAATGGGGCTCAGATGGAAGTATTCGTCCCGTTTACGACCGGTTACTCATTTGGCAACTGGATGGATATCGACGCCGGCGCGAAGTCGCCGGAAGTCGCCGAAGAAGCCAAGGCCGAAATCGCGTTCTTCCTGCGAGGCACCCGGCGCATCAGACCCGGCGAACCCAACACCTTCGAGGTCCAGACCGTCGCGCGAATACTCGAGACTTTCAACGGTATCGCCCTCGCAGTCACCGCGGTCGCCGGCGGTATTGTGGCCGTGTCTCTCCTGGTCGGCGGCATCGGCATAAGCAACATCATGCTCGTCTCGGTAAGCGAGCGCACGCGAGAGATCGGCCTGCGCAAGGCCGTCGGCGCGCGGTCCAGCGCGATACTCCTGCAGTTTCTCGTCGAAGCCGTCATGCTCTGCCTTGTAGGGGGCCTCGCAGGGGTCGTCGCCGGCTGGCTCCTGACGAAAGGCATTGCCAGCATCCCGAACGCCCAATTGGACAAAGCATACATCCCCTTCTGGGCCGTGGAGTTGTCATTTGGATTCTCAACGGCCGTAGGCCTCATTTTCGGGATGTTCCCGGCGATAAAGGCGGCAAGACTCGACCCGATAGATGCACTGAGGCATGAATAGCGGCCCACGACCGGCCTTGACGTCGCGCCGAGGCTGCTGCAAAGGAAAGCGTAACATGCACGTAACCGCTTCATATTACGCCGGTGACGCAGTTGGCATAGACTATATGGCAACAGAGCCGCGCTTCTCGACTCAATCGGCGTATCGCGACACGAACAGGCCTTCCGCGCCGTCTAAGAGCACAACACGGAGATTGCGTTGGAGCACGGAACAAGGCCACGTAAAAGCGGAGGTTCTCATGAATCAGCACCCGGCTATCAGGCTGACAGGCGTAGCGAAGGTCTACAAACTGGGCGATGAGCGCGTGCATGCGCTCGCAGGCGTCGATCTGGAAATCGCCGACGGTGAATACGTCGCCATCATGGGCGCTTCCGGTTCCGGCAAGAGTACGCTCATGAACATCCTCGGCTGCCTCGACCGCCCCACGGCGGGGACTTACGCCCTCGACGGCCAGGACACAAGCGAAATGAGCTCCGGCGAGCTTGCCCTCGTCCGCAACGAGCGGATTGGGTTTGTCTTCCAGAGCTTCGAGCTCATGCCGCGGATGACGGCGCTCAAGAACGTCGAGATGCCTCTTGTGTACTCCCGGTCCGGCTGGCGCGGCAGGCACGAGCGCGCGCGCCATGCGCTTGAGCGCGTCGGCCTCGGCGATCGCATGGAGCATAAGCCCAACCAACTCTCCGGCGGCCAGCGTCAGCGCGTAGCGCTCGCACGCGCGCTCATAATGAGCCCGAGCATCCTTCTGGCCGACGAGCCGACAGGCAACCTCGATACGAAGACCAGCGATGAGATCCTCGATCTCTTCAACGCGATACACCGCGATGGTCAGACGATTGTCATGGTCACCCACGAGCCTGACGTCGCGCGGCACGCAAAGCGCATTATCCGCATGCGGGACGGTCTGGTGTGCAGCGACCTGCCGGTTGAGCGCGACGAAGTATCCGACATCGCGATGCCCCAAGAGCCGTCCGTGCCCCAAGCGGATTGGGCCGTCGAAACCGCCGAGGTGAATTCCTGAAACGGCCGCACCCGGAGGAGCGTCTAACGCGCCGGGGAATGGAACAACACAAACTTACCGGTTTGAGAAAGGTTGAGACCGTGAAAAAGCGAACGAAGGTGGGCCTCATCGTTGCGACGTCTGTCGTGATCTGCGGCGCTGTCGGCGTCTACTTCTACACAAAGAGCAAAGCCTCCGATGGTCCCAAGGGCGAAGCGGTCCGGGTCGAAAAGCCCGTCAAGGGCGTGCTCGTCGAGATGGTCAACGCCCCCGGCTGGGTCGAGCCGCGCACATGGGTAGCCATCAGCGCGCGCACCTCTGCGCGCATTATCGATATGCCGTACGACGAAGGTGCGACCGTCACCAAGGGCGATCCCGACGCGAAGGCGCCAGTCCCGCCGTCCGTGCTCGTGAAGCTCGACGCAACAGACCTCGAAGCCGAGCTCAAGTCCGCGGAGGCCCGCAGGGCCGCTCAGGCCGCCCAGATAGAAGTCGAGAAAATACGCCTCGACAGCCAGCGCTCCCAGCTCGTCGCCACCGATGCGACTCTCCTCAAGGCCAAGCAGGACCTCGACAGGAGTTCTGAGCTCCTTAAGTCCCGTTATGTAGCCCAGTCGGATTTCGACCAGGCGCGAACGCACTATGACGAAGTCAAGGCCCAGCGCGAGTCCGCCGATCAGGCCATTAAGGCCGGAGAGATGAATCTCCTGGTTTTCCAGCATAACCTCGTCGCCGCCGACGCGGAGATCACCCGCGCCCGCGACCAGCTCAGTTACACCGTCATCACGTCGCCAATCGACGGAGTTGTCACCCGCAGAAACGCCAAGGTCGGCGAGCTCGTAATGACCGGCACCATGAATAATCCCGGTACCGTTATCCTTGAGGTCGCGGACCTCTCTCAGATGCTTCTCGTCGTCCAGGTGGATGAGGCCGATATCGGCGGCATCCGGGTTGGTCAGCGCGCCAACGTCCGCATTCACACCTACGGCGAGAAGGAGTTCCACGGCACGGTCGAGTCGATCGCCCTGACCCACGACACGACGAACTCCGGCGCCAAGTACTTCAAGACCAAGATCCTCCTCGACAAGACGGATAAGCCCATCTATTCCGGCCTCACCGCCGACGTGGACATACTCACAGAGAAGCACGAAGACATCCTCAAGGTCCCCAGCCAGGCCATTCTCTCCCGGCCGGTCGACGGTTTGCCCCTCTCGATCCGCGACAACTGCCCCTGTGTCGACAAGAAGAAGACCTTCGCCACCTGCGTATATCGCTTCTGTGACGGCAAGGCCGTCGTGACTCCGGTCACCGCCGGCCCCAGCGACCAGACTCATACAATCGTCGAAGCGGGCGTAAGCCCGAACGACCTCATTATCGTCGGCCCCTACAAGGTTCTTGACGGCCTGGCCAACGACCAGAAGGTGCAGGACGAGAGGGAAATCGAGAAAAAGAAGGACGCCGAAAAGGCCAAGGCTGAAAAGGGCAAGGACAAAGGCGCCACCGTCGAGTCCACAGGCGCGGCAATCGGCGGTACCGGAGTCGACAGTACAGGCAAGGCGGAATAGGCACACAATAATGCACGCAACTGCGCAAAACCGTAGGGGCGACTCGGTGAGTCGCCCATCAGTAGAACAGGTCCGCCTGCGGCGGATTCACCTTACCTGCGCGCACAGCGCGCAGGCATCCCCTCTCCTTCTGGGAGAGGGCAGGGTGAGGGCCGCGAGCATCCTCAATGCTCGAAGAACCCGCATGACTGGTGACGAAAGGCCCTCTCGATGAACAACTGTCCTGCAATCAAACTGACCAGGGTCACGAAGGTCTACAAGCTCGGCGTCGAGGGCGTTCAGGCCCTCGCCGGAATAGACCTCGAAATCCGCGACGGCGAATACGTCGCTATCATGGGCGCGTCGGGTTCGGGCAAGAGTACGCTCATGAACATCCTCGGCTGTCTCGATCGCCCCACGGAGGGGACCTACGCCCTCGATGGGCAGAATACAAGCGAAATGAGCTCCGGCGCGCTCGCTCGCATCCGCAACGAGCACATCGGCTTTGTCTTCCAGAGTTTCGAGCTTATGCCGCGAATGACCGCGCTGAAGAATGTCGAAATGCCGCTCGTGTACTCCCAAACCGGCTGGCGCAGCCGCCACAAGCTTGCCAGGCTCGCCATGGAGCGCGTTGGCCTCGCCGACCGCATGCACCACCGGCCCAACCAGCTCTCCGGCGGCCAGCGCCAACGCGTCGCCGTTGCCCGCGCTCTCATCATGAACCCGAGTATTCTCCTGGCCGACGAGCCCACGGGCAACCTTGATACGAAGACCAGCGGCGAAATCCTCGCCCTCTTCGATGCCATCCACAGTGACGGCCAAACCATTGTGATGGTCACGCACGAAGCCGACGTCGCCCGCCACGCCAAACGCATCATCCGCATGCGCGATGGCCTCGTATATAGCGACCTTCCCATCGATGACGATGAGGTCTCGGCGATCTTGCCGAACGCCCCGAAAGAGAGGAAGCCATGAACGCCCTCCTCGCACCCTTTACGTTCGCAATTCTCCTGGCCCAGAGCGCTCTTCTGGCCCTCGGCCAGATTCGCGCCAACAAGATGCGTTCCTTCTTGACAACTATCGGCATCATTATCGGCGTCGCCTCAGTGACCGCAGTCATCGCCGGCCTTACCGGCCTCAAAACCAGGATCCTCGCCGACTTCGAAACGCTCGGAACCACCAAGGTCATGATCTGGCCCCAGCGGCCCGACACCGGCCCCATGAAGCAGGCGCCGTGGGAAACGATCAGATTCACTCCCGAGCAGGTCGAGGGACTCCTGGCCAACTGCCCATCCGTCGAAGCGTACTCGAAGATATGCGGCATGGGCGGCGTCGTTCGCCGAGGCCAGAAAACCCTCGACGGCGTTGAGGTGTGCGGCGTTGATCCCAACGCCTTCAAGGTCGAAAACCGCTCCATCATAGTCGGCCGCCCCTTCACCCTCCTCGACGACGGTCAGCGTCGCCACGTCTGCGTCATAACGCCCGCCGCCGGGGACAGGCTCCTCCTCGATCACGATCCTACCGGCCAGTCGCTCCAGATAGATGGCAAGACATTCATGATTGTGGGCGTCGTCGAAGCGCCTCAGAGGCTGGCGTTCGGCGGCCAGACCGGCGAGGATCTCGGCGTGTATGTCCCGTTCGGCACCGCTTACAGCAGGCGCACGTGGATGAGCGTGGACGCGATCGCCAAGTCGCCCGAAGTCGCCGAAGAAGCCCAGGCGGAAATCACATTCTTCCTTCGCCGCACGCGCAACATCAAGCCCGGCGACCCGAACACCTTCGGGATTGAGACCATGCGCCATGTGCTCGACCAGTTCAACTCTATCGCCACGGGCGTCACCGCCGTAGCGAGCGGCATCGTCGCAATATCGCTCCTCGTCGGCGGCATCGGCATCACCAATATCATGCTCGTCTCTGTCAGCGAGCGCACGCGCGAGATCGGCTTGAGGAAATCCATCGGCGCCAGGCCGACCGCGATACTACTCCAGTTTCTCGTCGAGGCGATTACCCTCTGCCTCGTCGGAGGTCTCCTCGGCCTCGCGGGCGGGTGGCTCTTGACCAAGGCCATCGCAGGCATTCCGAACGCGGAGATGGGCAGCGCATATATTCCATTCTGGGCCGTCGAGCTCTCGTTCGGATTCTGCACCGCGGTCGGACTCATCTTCGGAATGGTCCCCGCGATCAAGGCCGCGCGCCTGGACCCAATCGAAGCATTGAGACACGAATAGACACCGGACGCCGTCTAATCCTTATGACAGGGGGCAGGACGCGCCCCGGCTGCAAAAGACAATCCTTCAAATTGACCCCAGTGTAAAGGCGAATTTCGATGGCCATTGTCAGGCTTCCCTGGACTCTCCTTCGTCTCGTCGCGGTCAGTTTCGTCCTGGCCCTCGGCCGCCTGTGGGCCAACAAGACGAGATCCGCGCTGACCACCAGCGGCATAGTCATCGCTGTCGCCGCCGTGGTGGGAACCGCCGGCGCGCTCTCCGGCATGCAGCGAAACGTCAGCGACCAGTTCGCCAAGACCGGCGTCAACAGGATGGACGTCTGGCCGCAGCGCCCGAACGAGGGCCCGAAGAAGGACGCCCCCTGGGCGAAGATCAATCTCCAGCCCGGCTACTTCGAGCGCTGCCTGGAACGCTGCCCCGCGTTCCAGCGGCTGACGCGCGTGACCAATAGCGACGCCGCCGTCCGCCATGGCACGCGAGTTATTGAGAACGCCCGCCTTTTCGGCGTGGAGCCCGGTTGGGACGCCATTGCCAACAGGCAGGTCATCGCCGGCAGATTCTTCTCTGCGACGGAGACCGAAACCGGCCAGCATGTCTGCTGCGTGACGCCCGAAGTGCGCGACAAGCTCATGCTCGATCGCGATTGCGTCGGCGAACACATAGTCATCGGCACAATGACTTTCCTCGTGGTCGGCATGGTCGAGGACGACCCGCACGTTCAGATCATGTATAACGAGCCGCCCCGCCCGCAGATCATCCTGCCCTTCAACACGCTGCACAAGGGGCCCGACGACTGGGTGGAAGCCAGTCTCACCGTCCAATCCACGCCCCTTGTCCCCGAGGCCGAGGCGCAGATACGCTTCTACCTCAGGCAGATCCTTCGCCTGCTGCCCGGCGAGCCGAACACCTTCGGAGTATGGAACAAGGAAAGCCTGCAGGACTCGTTCAACAACACCATGGCGGCCATTGCGGCCGTCGCCATGGGCATAGTGGGAATATCGCTCCTTGTCGGCGGCATCGGAATCATGAACGTCATGCTCGTCTCGGTGCGCGAGCGGACGCGCGAGATCGGCCTGCGAAAATCGATCGGCGCGCGTCCGACAACGATTCTCCTGCAGTTCCTTATCGAAGCCGTTGTCCTCTGCCTGGCCGGAGGCGTTGTCGGCCTCGGCGTCGGCTGGGTCATCACCAGGCTCATAGCCGGCAATGCGCCCGACATGCTCAACGAGGCGTACATTCCGTTCTGGGCCGTCGAAGTGTCGCTGGCCTTCTCGACCGGAGTCGGGCTTGTATTCGGCATGCTTCCAGCGATCAAGGCCGCTCGCCTGAACCCCATCGACGCCCTCCGGCACGAGTAGCAATCCCGCTCTGATCAATAGTCCCCTCTCCCTCCGGGAGAGGGGCCAGGGGTGAGGGACGTGCCACGGAGCGTCTTCTCTGCCGTTGCATGTCGTTATCAGAACAGGCGCGAACGCACAGGGGCTCTTGATTTGCTTTTCTGGTTTGAGCAGTTCCTTCAGCCTTCAGCCTTCAGTCTTCTGCATGGTTCTTGGTTTCTTCGGACTTCAGACTTCGGACTTCAGACTGGTTGTGAAAAAGAGATGGTGCCGAAGCGGGGACTCGAACCCCGATGGAGTTTACCCCCACTAGGTCCTGAACCTAGCGCGTCTGCCAATTCCGCCACTTCGGCACTGATTGATGATTTTAGCCCCTCCCAGAGCGCTGTCAAGAACGAACAAGTCTGTACGGACTACCCTTCGCCGCCATTCCCGCCAAGCGTATCCCCTCTCCCTCTGGGAGAGGGCCAGGGTGAGGGATCGCTCCACAGTGCACCCCTGCCCCTGCATCCCGGTCCCGTTGCCGGACTACGTTTCTGCCAAAAGCTCTTCCTCCCGCCTCGGACCTCCGGTCTGTGGTCTTCCTCCTTCACACTCTTCTCACCCTTCGCACTCTTCACACCGGCGGCTCCTGCCGCCCCTACCACTTCCTCCTCGCCGTCGCCAGCCCTCCGGTGGCCGTCTCCTTGTACGCCGGGCGACATATCGCACCCCGTCCTGTACATCGTCTCCACGACCTCGTCGAAGCTCACCCTGTGGTGCCCGTCGCCAAGAAGCGCGTACCCCGCGCGCGTAAACGCCACCGTCGCCGCGGCGGCGTTGCGCTCGATGCACGGTATCTGCACGAGCCCCATGACAGGGTCGCACGTCAAGCCCAGCGAATGCTCCATGGCCATCTCGGCCGCGTACTCGATCTGCCGCGGTGACCCGCCAAATACCTGTGCCGCCGCAGCCGCCGCCATCGCGCACGCAGTCCCGATCTCTCCCTGGCAACCGACCTGGGCGCCCGATATCGATGCGTTCGCCTTGACGCACGCGCCGAAAAGCCCCGCCGTCGCGAGCGCTTCGAATATCGCGCGCTTAGGCGCCTCGCGCTTGCGGAAGAGATGATACAGCACACCCGGCAGCGTCCCGCAGCTCCCGCACGTCGGCGCCGTCACGATGCGCCCGCCGGCAGCGTTCTCTTCGCTCACCGCAAGGGCGTACGCCGAAATCCTCCCAAGCTCCCCGAGCGTCCCACGCAGCTTTTTCGCCCGCGCGAGATACGGCATCGCCTTGCGTTCGAGTTTCAAGCCCCCCGGAAGCGCCCCTCCCGTCGCAATACCACGTTCGACCGCCCGCTCCATCGCTGACCAGATTTCTTCGAGGAAGCCCCACAGGTCCTCTTCAGCTTCCTCCGCAGCCGACCATAGCGGCCTTCCCTCCGCAGCACACCCCTCCAGAAGCTCGCCTACTCCGGTGAACCCATATTCGATTGCGCGGCCCGCCGGCGCGTCAACGACACCGCCGTTCTCGTCGGCGAGCTCGCCCCCGCCCGTGCTGAAGAATAGCCGCGAGAGAGTCACCTTCTCGCCGCTGATCGCTTCGAGCAAGAGGCCGTTAGGATGCTGCTTCAGAACGATTTCCGCTTTGTTCACCACCTCGCACGGTGTCGGCGCAAGTGCCTCCGCAAGCGCCCTGTCCGTAAGATGCCCCGCCCCCGTCGCCCCCAGCGCCCCATACAGCGTCGCCCTGAACCGCTCCGGGCTCCCCGCCTCGGCCCGGAACAACTCCGCCGCCCTTCTCGGCGCCATCGTATGCGTGCTCGATGGCCCGTACCCTATCCGATATATCTCCCGTACTGACCTCACCGGCCTTCTCTTGCTCTCATTCATCCCTGATGCACTCTCCTAATACAGCCTTCCTCAAACATATACGCCCCTCGCGCCATTCTACCGCCCTGCTCCCCCCTGTCAAAAACGTGCCGCACCCCGTAATTGGGGTCAGATACCCTATTTCCCGTTTCCCCAATCACATTCCACGCGCAAACGCCCAAAGCACAGCGCCACTTCGGTGCATAGGGTGCGCGTCAGCGAACGCGTTCAAGATGACTCGCGAACGACCCCAGGCTACCGGGATTGTCTGAAACGTTCCGATGGAAGTGTCCGCGATTCGCCGACCTTGACCTCACATTACGGCAGGTAGCCCATCTGATGGTAGAAGTACCAGGGGTTAGTTTGCTTCGGCGCGCTTCCGCCGCCGCCGGTGGGGCCTTTGTAGGGGCAATAGGCCAGATCGCTGTTCCACTCGAACGCGTCTTTGAACGACACGTGCAGATCCGCCCACAGCACGTTGAGTCCCCTGCCCCCGTGGCGATAGAACGGGCAGCGCGCGTTCTTCTGATAGAACAGGGAACTGGGGTCGTTCATAAACGGGCGCGGACCGGATTGAACAAGATACGAGCTCGAGCTGTTCCACCAGTCGTATTCGATTACAAGCATCGTCGAGCCCGGCTTTCGCATTGGCCCCGGTCCGCTGTACCTGTAGTCGGTGAAGCGGTCGTCTCCCAGATAGGGATTGTGCACATATGACAGCGTCAGGCCTTCCGCCACGTGCGCGCGCCGGCACTCCGCGTCGCTGTTGGCATTCTTGATCGGTAGCAACGCCTGCGGGTCGCACGGGCACTCGCATACTGAGCCTCTCACCCTGTCCCGGTTGTCCCGCCAGCCGATTTTCAGGTACCCCTCGTGCGCCAGAACGAGAATAGGACTGTGATAGGCCGCCGGCCTGACCGCCCAATTGATCTGCCCCCATGCGCTGGGATAGCTGGGCCAGCACCAGCCGGTGCTGTTAGCAGGCGGGAAGTGCTCATTGTAGTCCGCCTGGTACATGCCGAACGCAAGACCAATCATCTTCAGATTGTTGCGGCATACGCCCGCACGCGCCCGCTCCCGAGCCTTCGTCATCGCCACAAGCACCACAGCCGACGAGATCGCAATGATCGCCAGGACGACGGCCAGCTCAATCAGCGTGAAACCGCCTCCCGCCCGTCTCACTATGTTCCTCATCAAAGCCCCTCTGCTTCCGCGAAATTGGGGACACACGACATTGGGGCCAGATACCCGCTTTCCGTCAGCCCTATCTTGTACTAAGCCTACGTCTGCCAGTTATCGCTGACAATGCGCCCCTCAATGACAATGGCGTACAACCCCGTCCAGTTCTCCTGCCATCGCCATCCCATCTCGCTTCCGGGAGCGTTACCCTCAATCCATTCTGTTGCCTCTGTCGCCGATATCTCCGACCCACAAAGTGGACACCTCGGCGATGCACCTGCCTTGAAGCTCCCGCCACAGGGGCACGGCGCAAGAAGTGGCTCGATATCGGGTGTAATCGCCTTGTGAATCGTCAGGCTCGCCTCTACCGGGACCTTCCAGCCGTCCAGAATCGCCGTCACGCCGCATCGCTCACAGTACGCGTATGCCGATTCATTGAAGCCGTTGTGAATAAGCTTGTAGCGGAACGCCTTCCCGCAATGCTCGCATTTTCCGACCATGCTCATACCGTTATCCGCAACCGCATAAGTGGGGCATAAGTGGGGACAGGCATAAGTGGGGACAGATACCTACTTTTTCTGCTTCCCCTCTTCCTTCTCCTTCCGCGGCCTCCCCATCGGCCCTTTCGCCAGCCGCCTCCCCAGCATCTTCTCCATCTTCGTCACGAACTCCAACGCCCCCGACGGCCGCCCCGTCCGCGTGTTATCCCGCAGCTTCTTTACTTGATCGTCGTCATCATCCCCCTGCCGCAGCCACGCCGACCAACTCCCCTCCGCCCGCGCGACCTCGTCCACTATCGTAAGCCCCTCATCAAGCACGCCATCGTCGATCTCCCGCACTCGCGCACGCGCGCTCGACCACCTGTAGCTCTCCGAGTGCTTCACAAGCCCCGCCCGCACCGGATTTCTCTCCACGTACCGCACCGCCGCCCACAAGTACGCGTCGTCCATCACGGACGAAAAGAACCTCCCCTGCCACAAGTGCCCCTGCACTTCCATCTTCCAATTGGCATGCCGCGCATATCTCATGTGCGCGTAGTGAAGCGTCTCCGAAAGCGAGTCCTCCCGCTCCGGCACGCATACAAGATGCACGTGGTTATCCATCAGACACCACGCCCATATCGC
>Ga0315282_10001036_pt1 | contig 53577 bp, 40 predicted proteins | sample YL17G07_20_MG_FD_203693 | JGI IMG/M metagenome (GOLD analysis project Ga0315282, IMG submission 203693) | Sediment microbial communities from Yellowstone Lake, YNP, Wyoming, USA - YL17G07_20 | ecosystem: Environmental > Aquatic > Freshwater > Lake > Sediment | place: USA: Wyoming | collected...
TGAATGCGTTGCAGTTGACGTTGACACTGGAGAAATGCGGCCTTTTCAGGAGCTGATGCATCGCAGACGGAAGTATGAAATAAAGAAGGCAATCGAGGAGTATCCTGTTTCGCTGTTTCTTTTCGAATTGCTCTACGTCGACGGTGAAGACCTGACACAACAACCATACCCAGCGAGAAGGAAGATGCTTGAGAAGACTGTTAAAGAAAGCGACCACGTGAAGATTGCCAGCTACCTGATCACGTCCAACGCCGCGGAACTCGAGAAGTTCTTTCTAGAAGCTATAGAGAATGGCTGCGAAGGGTTGGTGTGCAAATCGGTCGTCAAAGATTCTGTGTATCAGGCAGGAGCCAGAGGCTGGCTGTGGATCAAGTACAAGAGGGATTACAAGAGTGAAATGACCGACACAGTCGACCTAGTCATCGTCGGAGCCTTCCACGGTCGAGGCAAGAGGGCTGGAACCTACGGTGCCCTGCTTCTCGCAGCTTACAACCCTGACAGTGACACGTTTGAAACCGTTACCAAATGTGGGACCGGATTCACTGACGAAGACTTGGCGAGGCTGCCCAAGATGCTTGAGAAGTACGTGGTCACGCACAAGCATTCAAGGGTCAATTCGATGCTTGAGGCTGACGTGTGGTTCGAGCCGTCCGTGGCTATTGAAATCTTGGGAGCAGAGATAACGCTGAGCCCGATTCATACGTGTGCGATGGATTCTGTACGCAAGGGAAGCGGGCTGGCCATTAGGTTTCCGAGGTTCACGGGCAAGTACCGACCTGACAAGGCCGCGGAAGATGCAACGACTACGAGTGAAATTCTGGAGATGTACCAGAAACAGTTGAAGAAAATAGCGGAAATCTAGAAATCAGGTTACTTTCTCTTGCGGGAATAGGCGTTTCAGTAGGTTCCTCCTGTGAAGTGTCCGCCTCCAGTCGCATGGTTCATGGGCCCTTCAAACGAGTCGAGCAGTACTGTGTCGTAGAGATTTAGGTCGCAACTTCCAAGTTGCTGAACATGGAAAGTGGCTGTGGCCAAAACGCCGCTGCCAGATGCTTCAGGCAGGTCAACCAGTCTTGTGCAGTCAACGATTATATGCGGACCTGTTGCGACCTGTACTACGCAAACTTGCTTGACTCGTCCTATCCTGAACCGCAGACGATCCCATGCCAAACCGCCGGCGGCTACTGGTCATCATCGGTCCAACATGACGCGTCAACAGCAGACATAGCTGTGTCACCGACAACGTTGCTTCATGGGCAAATCGTGGCTATCAACACTACAGTCCAGAATAGTGGCGTGTACACTGAAACCTTCAACGTGACGACCTACGCTGGTCTTATGAGTGTTGGAGAGCAGCAGGTCACACTTGAATCTGGGCATTCTACGGTTCTGCAGTTTACCTGGGATACATCTGGCTGGGGCAAGGGAGAATACGGTATCTCATCATCAGCAAGCATCGTGCCAGGCGAAGTTGACACTGAAAACAACAGCAAAACCGCTTCCGACAAGGTGACGATCCTCACACCGACACACGACGTTGCAGTCACGAACACGACAGCCTCCAAGACTGTTGTCGGTCAAGGCTTCTGCATATTCATCAACGTGACCGTCAAGAACTTCGGCATCTACGGGGAAACGTTCAACACGATAACCTATGCAAACGACACATCTGTGAACACAACATTTGTCACTCTCGCAAGTGGAAACGAGATGCTGTTGCCCTTTGTTTGGAACACTTCTGGCTTTGCTAAGGGCAACTACACGATAAGCGCTTATGCTTGGTCTGTTCTAGGCGAAACAGACACTGCTAATAACAATCTTGCAAACGGCGTCGTGATTGTCACTATTCTTGGTGACGTCGACGGAAACTTCAAGGTTGACATGGGCGACGTAGTGCTCGTACTCAACGCATTCGGTTCAAAGAGTGGACAACCACGGTACAACGCGAACTGCGACTTTGACGACAACCTCAAAATTGACACGGGCGACGTAGTCACAGCTCTAGATCACTTCGGACGACACTACCCATAAGATCAACGTTTCTTTTCTGTGGGATTCTGCACTCGGCTACAGCTGGGCGATGGAAAATTCAACGTTACAGATTTGATGCAGGGATAAAACACGCCAAGAGCATTTGCTGAGTTAACGCTGATGGTGCTGTTAACTGAGTGTTGACGTGAAGACATCATTACGTGATGCTACCTGGCTGAAGGAAATTGCTGATGGTGCAATTTTGGCGACAGACATTTTAGTAACGTTTCATAAACATTCAAATGGTAGCAAGGAGACGAATTGGTGCTTTGAGTATGGGAAATGAAACCGTGTTTCTATCTTCAACCTTGGCCTTGCTTGCCATGGCTTGTTTGTCGCTAGTGTTGGCTTGTCTTTTCCGCATGAGATTCCGTAAGCTGGATGGAATCGCTTGTGACCTGTCGGTCGCCGTGTTCAACAGGACGTTTAACGTGTTTGATCCTTATCCTGACAGATTAAGAATCATCAACAGCTTTGTAACCGCGTTGCCTCTTGTTGTGCTAGCCCTGACGGGAGCTGTTCTTCTGCTTTTCATGGAGGTTATCGCTGCAGGTCTTCTGTTAAGCCTCGTCGTAATTGTTGTCTCTTTGAACTTGCTGGTGGTTGAGGGTGCCTTTGACATCTATCAGAGCGCCAAGGCTTTCACAAAAGCATTCCAGAAGGGAGCAGGCTTGGGAGAAGGCGATTTGAAAGTCTTCAGAATTGTGAAGAAGTCTCTGCCGAGACTGAGCAATTACTATTTTGGACTGGCAACTGGGTTTGCGCTTCTCGGTTTAGCCTTGCCTTACGCTGCGCCATCGCTGGTGTGGGCTTCTGTTCAGTTCATGGGTTTGATATTCAGCGGCGGTGCGGCGATGGGGTTTCCCCCTTTCACGGTACCCTTGCTCTGGATGCTGAGCGTTATAGTAATCGTCATTTTCATCAGGAGAATCAAGAGCAGATTTTCAAGAGCCATTTTTGCTCAATCGTTGGAGTTACCGTAGAACGCGGTCACAGTAGCGCGCTACCTTGTCCCGAAATTGGTCTCAATTGGTCAATATTCCTGTTTTCGGGTTTAGGAGCAGTTTTGAGGCGTATATCTGTTTTTAGCCCTCCTGTGTGCCTTGACTTTCCAGACGGACTAAATGTAGCTTCAACGGCTTTTGGGAAAACTCTGCTTCCATCATGCTTTGATGGAACCCCATGATTTGCCATCTTACGCGGAAGATTATCCGTCAAACAAGCCCAAATCAAACTCGAAAAGACAAAAGAAGAATAAAAAACATTTTTAACCATTTCATGGACAAGCCAGCGCGCTCAGTGAGTTCCGTGATTTAACTTTTGAGAGCATTAGCCGTGCGTTGGTTTTGATTGTGGAGGGTTCTAATAACACTTTGGGTTTCTGCAGGACTTCGTTCCACATGCCTTGATTGAGCCTGGGCTGAGCGTGGTTATTGATGGTGGGCTGGTTGAGGTTGCATATGCGAATCACAGTCTGCGTGATGATGGCGTTTGCAGTTGGATACACTTTGAGTATCTGCACTCTGTGCATGAAGTTGTCGTAATCTCAGAGTCTCCATGGTTCTTATTTGGGTTGGCCTGCATCTGTGTTGCTTGGCTGACTCTTTTTTCTCAGCGTTTGCGGAAGAGGAAGCAAGCCTCAGTTGGAACCTCCAGCAGTGTTTCGCAAGGCAGATCAGTTGCTGATGCTGGTTACTGGGCGTAGAACTTTGTTCTAGAAAGTTTAATTAGCTAGTGTAGGGTTAATGTATCCTTGAGCTAAATTTATGGAGAATGGAGAAATTGAATAAGAATACCTGTAATGCTGTTTCATTGATTCTGATGTTGACAATTGCTGTAAACATTTTGGCCTTATCGCCTACCAAAACGAGTCAAGCTTATAGCCTTACCCGCGTGCCAACTTCACCAGCGTGGAGCGTGACCGCCGAAGAGTATGCTCCGCCTGACCCGTGGTACTGGAAACCAGCGCAAACTGATTATGCTCCAAGCGGGGTTCCAGACTTCGACCAAAGGCAAGGAGGAACATACATATGGCAAGACATGTGGCAGCAATGGAGCCACTGCGGCCCAGTCGCAGTAGCTAACTCGCTTTGGTGGCTTGACTCTGAATTCGAGCCCAATCCGATACCGCCACCTGTGATCAACGATGGGTTCCCACTGGTTCAAACATATGGTCAGTGGGATGATCATGATCCGCTGAACGTGCCTTGGCTGGTTGAGCACTTGGCTTACCTGATGGACACAGACGGTCGAAGAACAGGGCTTGCTCACTCAGGCACGAACGTGCTTGATATGGAAGCTGGGCTTGCTCAGTACCTGTCTTGGGCTGGTGTGAACCCGCTTGGCGACGTCAACGGAGACGGCGTGGTCGATGCGACAGATGGAAACATCATTGCTGCGGCTATGGGGTCTATGCCTGGGATGCCAAACTGGAATCTGGCCGCAGACATCTTTCCAGCGTCAATGACTTATCCGCCAATGGCTGATAACGTAGTCGACCAGAATGACATGAACCTTGTCATGGTCCATATGGGACAGACAGGCCTGTTCTATGAGCACACTGTTATGCAGCCTGACTTCTCCTTCATCGAAGAGGAAGTCAAGAAGTGCCAAGACGTTGTGCTGCTGGTCGGATACTGGATCTTCGATACGCAACTTGGACAATGGTACAGGGAGCCTGGCGGACACTACGTGACAGTGGCAGGAGTCGATTCAACAAACATCAAACTTGCGTTGAGTGACCCTGTCCAGGACGCGTTCGAGTCAGGTCTCATTCCAGAAGGCCGAATCCCGGTTCCACATGTGCACCTTCCGCCAGAGCCGCCGTACATAACCCACAATGACGCCCAGTACGTTTCACAGGATATCTACAGCGTGGCACAGATAACGCCGCCGTGGCCTCCGTGCCCGGGCGGGAACTGGATGCTCGTGAACTTTGCAAGCTGGAGACCCGCACCACCGTCTTTCGCAGTGATAGAATCCGCCGTGGTGACCTCACCATTAGCACAGCATGACCTCGCGGTGATCAATGTCACAACCTCAAAGCAGGGTTGTTTGCCTGTGTCGACTATAGGCCGAAATTACACGTTGCAGATCAACGTCACCGTAGAGAACCAAGGTGGATACGTTGAGAGCTTCTTCGACGTGTGGACTGAGCTTAGCCTCGAGTTGCAGCCGCCGATCACTTTAGGACCTTTGACAGTTGCAAGTCTCGCACCAAATGAGAAGACTACGTTGACTTTCAATTGGGACACTACAGGAGTGGTCTATGGCAACTATACCGTAACGGGCGTTGTGGAGGCTGTTCTAGGCGAAACAGACACGTCTGACAACACCCTTGTAAACGGTATGATTTATGTTGGGATCCCAGGCGACATTAACGGTGACCACTTCGTTGAACTGATGGACTTCTATTACGCAAGCTTGGCCTACGGTTCAACCCCGGACGACCCGAGATGGAGTCCGAATGCAGACATTAACGGTGACGGCATCGTTGAACTGACAGACTTCTTCATAATAAGCCAACACTTCGGAGAACATAACTGAGAGAGAGCGCCCTACTTCCTCTTTTTTCATCGTGCAGCACGAATCACTTATCTGGTCTAAATTGGACTGACCAAGCACCGACCGCGGGTTGTGATGCTTTTTCCGCTTCTATTCTATTGGTCTAGAAGTAAACACATCAGTCAGCACCAGAAGCAGAAAAGCCACGGCACTCCAAAACACCATGTCTATGATCAGGAAGATATACCTGATTTCCACAGGTGAGGCAGGCGAAAATCCTTTGACGATGTACCACACGAACGGATAACCGTAGTTTGTTGTGTCAATCGTGGCCACCAATGGGGGATTTTCAGTCAGTCCCGTTATGAACGTCAAGCAAATACCCACAACAATCGCGAATACTGGAAACTTCCAGCTGAAGTATCTCCTTTGAGGTTTTGACATGTCATCCGCTCTGTGCTAAACATGTTCCAGCGAGCAATTGATCTTTAGGTTGGCTAAAATAAATTCCTGTCGTTCGAATTCCCGTAGCCCCAGGTCTCAGTTCGACAGCCTTATATGATTTTTTCAACATTTTCTATCAGTGGCAAATGGAATGACAGATGTTTACCGCGAAACGTTTGCAGAGGCTCTGATTCTTGTCCTGTTGAGTGGAGGTTTGATATTTGTTCCGCTTTACTTGAATTCCTATTCCATTTCACATCATATGTTGGGGGTTTGGGGTTTCGAAGCGGCAGTCTATGGGATGTCTATGCAGCCTGCTTTGCAGGATGGTTACTTTGTCGTTGTTAATGTGACAGATCCCTCAATGATAGATGCGTCCGTGGATAGCGGCGACATCATAATTTTCGACAGGCCTAACTCGCCGTCTCACCTGTACCCAACCCTCATAGTGCATAGGGCAATAAACAAGACCGTGATAGATGGGTTAGTCTATTTCAGAACAAAGGGAGACAGCAACTCTAGTCCAGACGCATGGGAAGACACCAGAGGACAAGAATATGTCTCGGACGGCATGATTTCGGAAAGACTCTTGAGAGGCAAAGTGGTCGGCGTGAGAAAGCCTTACGCGGTGGAACGACCCGTTGAGGTCATGGCAGGCCTGTTGGGGGCGTCGATTGTGGTAGGCCTTACTGGGCACAAGTTTCTGACAAGGAAAGAGTCAAAACCACTTGGTCAATAACGATAATGAGACAAGAAGTGCATGTTCAGTGACATTGGCCAAACAGACCATTCGAGAAGCAGGTCATAAAGCTCAGATCCGCAAAACACGGCTGACAACAATGCGTTTTGGCGTCACCCAAAATCCTTCGATGACCCTGTAAGCTGAAGCACAACCTTATCCACATATTGCCACAAGTCTTTCTCAAGTTTGAACCAAGCTTCATCGGCTTTTAGCCTTCGCAGAAAGAAGTATCCGCCCGTAAACATCCTCATCACAGAGTCTGCAAGACGGAAATCATGTTTCTTCGGTGGGTTGCACAGGCCAAAATCAATCACGAAATCTTCGGGTTTGCCTTCGATGCTTAGACTTACGCATCCTTCAAGCTTGAAATATCGCGAGTTCTCTGCGAGAATCTGGTAACCGTTAAGTGTTTCTCCTTTCACGGCTTCGAAATCTCTTTCTTTGAAAAAATCCCCTATACGAGCTGTTAGCAAGGCTAAATTAACATTTTTTCCTATCCAATTTCTCCGCATCGAGAAGCCCTAAATCAGCATTTTTACTCTGACTATTTCTCCTACGCCTTTTTCGCGGAAATAGTTCACTATGTAGGTCTGGGCTTGTTCATAGCTTACGTTTCTACCCACGTAAAGACAGCTTATCTCTCCCGCTCTCGGCCTCATTCTTGACTTGGGCATTATCTCGTTGGAGGAAATATTCAACCTTCTTATTATCTTGACGCTGAAGCGTTCCAAGCCATGCTGAGGGCATTGCATCTCAATCGAACAGCTTACCAATGTAAGCCTCTCCTCCCCAATTCTATACGGTGAATAGCCGTCCATAAATACTTTGTGAAACATTTTTTTCTGAGACATGAGACCTTCAGACAGGTTCTTGTTTTGCTGGTTCCGGAGGATGGGAGCGGAGACGCTTGCTTCCTAGGATGTATACAAGACTTCCAACCAACGCAAACAAAACTCCTATAAGTATGCCGAGGTTTCTCCCGCTTGCGTAGCTTTCTTCGGTTGCTTCTTGCATGTTTGTTGTTTGCACCGTAACCTGCGTTTCTTCTTCATTCCCAGCGGCATCCGTGGCAACGACCCCTAGCGCATGGTTGCCATCGCCGATTTCAGTAGTGTTCCACTCGAATGACGTTTGTCCTGTGACATTGAAAACCATGTCGTCTATATGGAGAATGACACTTGCTAAGTGGCTATCTGAGGCCACAAAATTGACGGTCACCATTCCCTGCAACTTCGCACCATCCACCGGAGTGCCTATGACAACCGCTGGCTTAGTGTTGTCTACTACTATGGTTATCGTTGCTTCACCATGGTTTCCTGCGAGATCAAAGGCTTCCACAACAACTGCATAGTGTCCGTCTTGAACAGTCTTCGTATCAAAGATCAAGTTCGTAAAGCCTGCCACGTTGAAGGTTGCTTCGTTCAACACCAGCGTGGCATTCTTTAGATTCCTGTCCCTTGCGAAAAAGGCAATGCTTACATTCCCGGAGACTATTTTGCCATCGCTGGGTGAGACGAGGTCGACAACCGGATTAGTGTTATCTACTGTGATCGTTATGCTGGTGGTTGTAACAGACCCCGCCTTGTCGACTGATTTTAGCTTCAGAATGTGTTGTCCATCTTCTGTTTCCGTAGTGTTCCATAGATAAGAAGTGATTGTGGTGGCGTCCGCGAGGGTTTCTCCGTCAACAGCGAGTGTGGCACTCTCAAGATTCTCGTCGCTCACATTGAAATCTATGTAGACCATTTGTGATGCATATGTGCCGTTGAGCAGAGAGATTATCAGGGTTTTAGGAGGTGTGTTGTCTGTCGTGATTTGCAGGGAATATTCCATGTGGTTGCTGGCCTTATCCGTAACAGTGGCCTTGATCGTGTGTGCACAGTCTGGCGATGTCGCTGTGTTCCAAATGGAAGTGTGAATGCCGCTGGACGTCCAAACGTCGATTATGTGATCGTCAACGTAAAGAGATACAGTTTCCAGATTTGCATCGTATGCGTTGACAACCAGATCCATAGTGCCTTTCACATATGTTGGTGGCGGCACGATTTGAACAACTGGATCAGTGTTGTCAACGGTCACTGTTATCTGAGATATTGCTGTGTTCTGGGCTTTGTCCCGAACCCGAAGCAAGATGGTGTAGTTTCCGTCACTTAATGCCGTCGTGTCCCAGGAATGCGTGTAGTTCCCTTTTTGAAGGAGCATAGCCGTTGGAACATCGTTTAACCATAGAAGCATTGAGTCAAACCATTGGTCGTTACCACCGAAATTGATATTGATGACGCCTCTGAGATAGCTTAGGTCAAGAGGAGCGGTGATGTATGCAGCAGGCGGTGTCACATCTATTACTACATTGACTTCTGCATTGTTCGTGTTTCCTGCTAGGTCGTATGCTTGAACTCCCAGTATATGTATTCCTTCTGCGAGTCGCGTGAAGAGATATGAAGAATCATCAGGTCCAAGATGTACTACCTCGAAGGAGTCCAAGTAAACCAAGAAATACGCGATTCCGGTCTCGCGGTCTGACGCGATCCAGCACACTTCAACTTCTGTGGTTCCGACAAAGGCATCGTTCGCTGGGGTTGTAATCGATATTGTGGGCGGAGTGACATCAATGCTGGTTTGCAGAAGCGTGAAAGTTGTGTGTTGGTTTAGGTCAGTCAGGTTGGTTGCCGTTGACTCTACGAGTACTCCACTCACCTTGTCAGAGTTAAAAAAGTCAGCTTGCAAGTCGCTTGCCGAGTAGATCACCCAAGTTTCGAAGAATCTCTCTCCGAGCGTGAAGTCGGTGGTTCCCACGACTGTCCCTGTTTGGTTCAATATTCTTACTGGTGAATGCAGGTTGATGTTTGTCTCTATCCAGCCAAAGAAATATGTACCGTTCCAACCTGTGGGTCCACTTTCGATTACTCGGGTTTGAATGTTCACGACTATCGAAAAACTGGAGTTTTCGATGAGTTGATCGTCTGCATCGTACATCACGCTGTCCACTTGAACCCGAATCCTCAGGTTGTCTAGAAACTCAACATAGGAGAAATTCATCGTTCCTTTAGCCGAGATGTTATCGTTGACAAAGTGCTGCACATTGTACCTTGCATAGTCGCCAACCTTGGGGTTAATTACAGCGCCAAGAAGAATATTCGTGGACATTACCGTCAAGTTTTCTCGAAATGACAGGGCAACGCGGTCATAACCAAGGAGCATTCCCGTGGTCTTATCGTAGTAGAATGTGTAATTCTCAAATCTGAAACCGATGAAGAGACTCCAGCATTCAACTGTGCGGTTGTTGATGTTTGTCTTCTGATTGGCAATAATCGTGCCGATGCCGTTTAACACTCTCACGTTCGAACCTAAAGTCACGTTGACCTCGATCCATCCCGGATACCAAAAACCCATCCAAGTTCCTTGCTCAACCACTCTGGTTATCGTGTTGACTATTGAAGATGTTGTCCAAGTAGACCCGGAGGAAGAATGCAGGTATGTTACGTTTATCTGACAAGAAGACACGTAACGATTGTATGTGAAATTTATGTCGTCGAGAATAGATGTGTTTTCTGTGAAGGTATGCAACAAGTAGTCCGCCCATTGTCCCTCTTCTGGATGGATAATCGGTTCGAAAACTCCAACAAGCCTTGACAACCTATTATTCAGCGGATTATCTTCGTTAGGGACGGGCAACGCGGAAACCGTGATGTTATGAGTGGCTGTCACCGGAGTTGACCACACGTAACTAATGCCAAAGGATGAGTCAACTGACAATGCGGCAACTGTGGCGTTGTTCACAACACCGCCGTCAATCAGCAGTTGCAGTTCCACACTGGTCTCATTGTTTCTGCCTATATTGGTCACCGTAACATTCAACTGAACAGATTCGTTAGGCAAAAGGAATGGAGGCGCCTCTAGGCCCACTGTCAGGTCATGTTCTGGTCTCTGATAACGTGACCATGTTATTGCGTTATAAAAGAACTGCACATCATTCTGCGTGGCATGGAACTCTAGCCCAACGGAACTGTAAACGACGCCCCTGTACGTAACGATCGCGCTTTCATTGCCTGATCCCAACGCAACATATTCTCCTCCCACAAGCGAGTCTTTCGTCCAGTTGCCGAGAGGAGTGGCTGTCACTTTGGCGAAAGGCTGAGTGTAAGGGTTTGGAATGTTTCTGAAAAGCGGATGATCAGGATCCAAAATGTTCAGACCGCGAGTGGAATTCGTGCTCCAAGCTATTGTTTCATCTATGCCTAGGAGCCTGGCAAGTTTGCTGTTGTTCGGAACAGCAACGGCGAAACTATCGCCTGTGACGATGAGACCCCGTCCTTCATAAATGTACCTTGTTATGGCGTCTATCTCCGAGTCTGTGAATTCCCAGCCGAAATTGGGAGAATCGGCCAAAGACACTATCAAGACATCTGCGTCGGAGTTCTTGAGGTCTTCATATGTGATGTTTGACTTATCCAGAGTAGTGCTATCGACGAACGTGGCATTAGCGCCCAGTTCAAACCAATGGTCGTTTATTTTCTCCCAAGTGGCCGTGATCCAAGTCCAATAGGTTCCTGAGGAGCGAATCACAAAAGCCTTCACAGGTCTTCCACCGTACACGTAGGCTGAAACCTGATTGTTTGCTAACATTGATTCCCCTGGCACAGGCCACACTTGTATTGTAATGTTGTAAAGGCCTGTGGATTGAGGACTCCATGTGATTTCAACAGTTGCTGTTGACCCGCTGGATAAGAAGTTTATGACGTCTGAGGAGACGATAGTGTCATTCGCCAACAGTCGCACCGTCAGGTTACTCTCGTTTGCTGCTCCATAGTTCAGGATCGTGGGTTTGAAGACTCCTGTGGTGTTGAGTTCGACGTATGGGGGGTTCACCAGGTTACTGATTAGAACTTCATGCTGTGGGACGAAGCGGCTGATTGCTTGTGTTGCGTTTATTCTTCCGTAGCCGTAGACGACGTCGAAGCCGGTGTCGCCGAGATCATCTGCTGTGTACCGCAAGTGATATCTTACCTGGTCGCGAGTCATCGTGGGAAATCTGCTCCACACAAGAGCTGCAAGGCCTGAGACATGAGGACACGCCATGGAAGTGCCGCTCATGTTACCGTATCCGTCGTGCAGAATCGTAGATACAATTTGAACACCAGGGGCTGCCAGCTCAATCCATTCGCCAAAGTTCGTGAAGAAAGCGGGTCTGTCTTGTTGATCAGTGGCTGCGACCGCTATGACTTCGTCGTAAGCAGCCGGATACGATTTGACATCGCTTCTGTCGTTTCCCGCCGAAGCAACTAGCAAGACCCCGGAGTCGTAGGCAAATTTGATCGCGTCATTGATAAGCGTGTTGTTGAAGTTGCCTCCCCAACTCATGCTTATGATGTTTGCGTTTTGTTCTGTGGCATGTATTATGGCTTTCGCGAGATCAGCTTCGTTTCCTGAACCTGTTGCGTCTAGGCTTTTCTCAGCCATGATTCTGACTTGTGCCATCCCGGCGATTCCTACAGCATTGTTGATTACGGCAGCTATAATACCCGCAACATGTGTTCCGTGACCGTTGTCGTCCATGGGATCCGTATCATTGTTGACCCAGTCATAGCCAAGGGGAACGTAATTTGCGATGAGGTCAGGATGTGTCCAGAAGATGCCTGTATCAATGACGGCCACCAGGATGGCATGGCTTCCAATCGTTATGTTCCATGCCCAGTCTGCCCCGATTTTCTGTGGTCCCCACTGTTTGGACCACAATGGGTCGTTCGGGGCGAAGTGAATCTGGAATTTGGCATTAGGTTCTACATATCTTGTGAGCATGGAGCTTTCTAATTCCTTGGCAAGGAGGGAGGCTGATTCGGTTGGCAAATCAATGACGAGGGCTTGCAGAACCTTCTGCGCTCGGATCTCGTCAACGATTCTTCCATGGTATCTTTGAACTATGTCATCTATTTGTGTGCGAGCGTCGGGGTGATTGCTGTTGATCCCGATAACCAACTCGATGGAATCGTTATCCATCACGACGTAGTCCTTCCATTCATTCGCCTTTGAGAAATCCCAGTTGTTTTCGTGAGATTGGTTGTTCACAGCAGTGACGTTGCTCAGTTCGGTTTCTACAGGTCGGAAAACAGTCCAAGCTGTGCTAAAGGCAGTACATACGGGTGCTAGGATTAAGAGAAGAATTAGTACTGCGAAAACTTTTTTCAACCGCATTAATTTTCCTCCTTTTGAGCATTCTGGGCTTTCTGGCGTTGCAAGATCTAGCAGGGATTCATATACATTACCTTTATTCGATTTCTAACATATAGGATTGTCGTTGCAACGCTTGCGTTTTGATAGGGGGCATGTTTGCCACTGTCGCATGGATTCTATTTGTCACATGCTCCGACAAAGTTATAAATTTCGTTAGTCACAACATGATATTAAAGTGACTAAGATGGGCCTGTTGGAATTTACAGTTAGAAGGCTTATTCTATTGATACCAACGTTGATTGGTGTTACGTTGCTGATTTTTGCGGTGACTCAGATGATAGATCCAAACATTAGGGCTCTGTTGTACGTGACGAGTGACAAACAACTCGATAAGCTACCTGAAGTAATAGCAAAGTATGGTTTGGATAGGCCCTTCTACGAGCAGTACTTCAGCTGGATAACTCAGGTTCTGCAAGGAAACTTGGGCATTTCCAAGTCTGCAAATAACCAACCCGTCCTGGATGTTTTGTTGAAGAGGTTTCCGGCAACTTTGGAGTTGACACTGTACTCTGCTCCGCTGATAATCTTTTTTGGAATATATTTGGGTGTGAAATCAGCAGTGCATAAGGACACGATTATTGATCATGTCACAAGAGCACTGGCCATAGTTGGTTGGTCTCTTCCGTCTTTTTGGCTTGGCATAATATTGCTTTCGATATTCTACGGAGGACTTGGTTGGTTTCCGCCAGCCAGACTTGATGGCCCTGCCTACACGTTTGTTCAATCCGCTGACTGGCACAAGTATACAGGACTTTATACGATTGATGGTCTGTTGAATGGACAACCATGGATAACTTTTGAGGCGTTTAGGCATCTTGTGTTGCCAGTCCTAGTCTTGACAGTCATCCAGGTTGCGCTTCTCATTAGAGTGATGCGGTCAAGTATGCTGGAATCGCTGAGCAAAGGTTACATAGTCACAGCAAAAGCGAAAGGATTGAAGAACATCGAAGTCATTAACAGGCATGCAAGAAGAAACGCTCTGATTCCTGTGGTCACACTTTCCGGAATGTTGGTTGCGGGCATGTTGGGAGGCCTGATCATAACTGAAACCGTATTTGCATTTCCTGGCATTGGGCAATTTGCTGCTGCTGCCGCCTTGATGACCGACATACCGGCTGTGCTTGGCTTCGCTCTCTTTACGGGTACTATCTTTGTCGTTGCGAACCTTCTCGTGGACATTCTGTATGCTTTCATCGATCCACGAATAAAGTTGGGATAATCAATGAAAGGGCAATCTCGATGGCAAGAATTCAAGGCTTCAATAGCCCCTTCGATGAAGGAATTCAAATTCACGTTGAGCAAAATCAAAAAAAGCCCACTTTCAGTAGTGGGCGTCGCTATTATCGTGTTCTTCGTTGGTCTCGCGGTCTTGGCGCCAGTAATAGCGCCGCCAATTCCTGGCTACGACCCGTTCATGATGCCACATACCAAACCCTATGGACCTTACCCGCAACTTCCAAGTCCTGACCACTTATTTGGTACGACGCCAGGTCAGTATGATATATTCTACGGGTGCGTTTGGGGAACCCTTACAGCGTTTCGAATAGGGGTTCTAGTGGTTGCGTGTTCTTTGGTCATTGGAATCACTATTGGAGGTCTCAGCGGCTATTATGGAGGAATCGTGGATGAACTGATGATGCGCTTTACCGACATCATCTTTGCTTTTCCAGGTTTGCTGCTGGCAATTGCGTTGGTCTTAGCGTTGCCGTCAAACATCACAATCATTAATGTAGGGCCGATCAAGTTGTCAATGGGTTTGACTAGTCTGGACAAGGTGCTGATTTCTTTTATCTTGATTGGGTGGCCATCATACGCAAGGGTGCTTCGCGGGGAGGTAATGCGCGTCAAGAATGAAACTTACGTTGAGGCTGCTAAGGCAGCCGGGAGTTCTGATCTTAGAATAATGTTGAAGCATATCTTTCCGAACACTGTATATCCGATCATAATAATGTCCAGTCTAGACATCGGTGGTATTGTCTTAAGCGCGGCGGCTTTAGGATTTCTGGGCATCGGTTCGCCTGCGGGTTATTCCGACTGGGGACGGTTGATATCTTTGTCACGAGACTATATTGGTTCGAACCCTCATGATCTTCTCGCATACTGGAACATATTCGTGATACCGGGGCTGTTTATTTTCTTTTTTGTTCTGGGATGGAACTTGCTAGGTGACGCGTTCAGAGACATACTGGATCCGACGCTAAGAAGGCGATGAGATATGGAAGAACCGAAATCACTGTTGAAAATCAACGATCTCATTCTGAAATTCTACACCTATGAAGGCGTGGTAGAGGCTTTGGATGAGGTGAGGCTAGAACTTAGAGATGGAGAAACATTGGGCCTTGTGGGTGAAACGGGCTGCGGCAAGTCTGTGACAGGTCTTTCGACTCTTGTCTTGGTTCCTCCTCCAGGAAGGATAGAGGGTGGAAAGATTATATTCAAAAAGAAGGACAAGAGATACGATCTTCTAGCCCAGCGAGAAGAGTTTTTGAGGAGCCTTAGAGGGAAGGACGTATCGATGATCTTTCAGGATCCAAGGTCCGCCCTTAACCCCGTGTACACAGTTAGAGATCAGATTGTGGAGGTCCTCATGCGTCACAAGAGAGTGCCGTTATGCAAGAAAGTGTTGTTACGTAATGACCTCAGCAGATATGAAAGGTATCTTTACACGAGGTTACTGACGAATCCGAGATCATTTACCTTGAGGATTTTGAGCAAGATTCCTTTGGCAAATCGCTTCAGACGGAGAATCAACAAAGTTGCTAGGGATGAGGCTATCAACATGCTCAAGGCGATGAGGATTCCTGATCCCGAAAGAGTTGTGGAGATGTATCCTCATGAGCTCAGTGGCGGTATGGCTCAACGTACTGTGATCGCCATGGCGCTCGCGTGCAGTCCAACTCTTCTGATTGCTGATGAACCGACAACCAACCTTGATGTCACGGTTCAACTGCAGATCTTGAATCTGATCCGCGAGTTGAAGAAAGAATTTGGTTCTTCAATCCTGTACATTACCCATGACATGGGTGTAGTGGCAGAGCTTTGTGATCGAGTTGCTGTGATGTATGCTGGCAGTGTTGTGGAGACTGCCGATGTTGTTGAGGTTTTCAAGAACCCGCTTCACCCATACACAAGAGGTTTGTTGGGATCAATTCCAAGGGTGGGGGTTCCGTTCAAGTCTATCGAAGGCACTGTACCGAGTCTGATAAACCCGCCGAAGGGTTGCAGGTTTAATGATAGATGCCCTTACGCGATGTACATCTGCAGTCAGGTAAAACCCAAGATGATGGAAGTCAAGAAAGAGCATTTTGTCGAATGTTTCTTGTATTCGAAGGGACCTTCATGAATAGTCTCATTGAAATAAGGAATCTGAAGACGTATTATCCAATACTCGGAGGAGTTCTGAAGAGGAAAGTGGCTGAGGTTAGGGCGGTTGATGGAGTTAATCTCAGCATTGAAAGGGGAGAGTGCTTCGGCCTTGTAGGAGAATCTGGCTGCGGTAAGACTACACTGGGCAAAACCGTGCTCAGACTGCTCAAACCGACGTCAGGGAGCATTTATTTTGATGTGCCGAACGACGTGCTTGAAAGGATTGAAGCACTGGAAAAGAAAGGCGGTAAATCTGAAGAACTGAGGAAACTGAAGAAAGAATATGATCTGGTCGGATTCAGAGGACATAGACTTAAGAAGATTAGGCGTCGGATGCAAATAGTCTATCAGGATCCAACTACTTCTCTTGATCCCAGAATGCTTGTTAAGGACATCGTTGGAGAGCCTCTGATCGCGCAGAAGTTGGCGAAAGGGTCTGACGTTGGAAAGAAAGTCCTTGAGATCATGGACAGGGTTGGCCTTACCGAGAGGCACCTTTACAGGTATCCCCATGAATTCAGTGGGGGTCAAAGGCAGAGAATCGCGGTTGCCAGAGCGTTGGTGATAGATCCGGACTTCGTTGTTTTGGACGAGCCTACCTCTGCTGTGGATGTTTCCGTGCGTGCCCAGTTGCTGAATCTATTTGAAGACTTGCAGAGGGAGTATAATCTGACTTATCTCTTCATCAGCCACGATCTTAGCGTTGTTGAATGCATTTCGGATCGAGTGGCGGTGATGTATGTTGGGAAGATAGTCGAGCTGGCGGAGACCACGCAGCTCTACACGAAGCCCATGCACCCGTACACGGTGGCGCTTTTGTCGTCAGTACCTATTCCTGATCCTACGGTCAGGAGGGATAATGTGGTGCTTTCCGGTGATGTGCCGAGTCCTGTGAATCCGCCGGCAGGATGCAGATTTCATCCTCGTTGCTCCATAGCTATGGACATATGTCGTCAGAAAGAACCTGCGCTTGTCGACATGGGAAACGGTCATCTGGTCGCGTGTCACGCCCTGACGAGATAGTGCATCTGACTTGCGTCCCAGCCTGTCTCAGGCAACCAGGATCGAAAGGTGAAGAGCTTGGCGTAGCGCTCATGCAGTGATCAGTGGCTTATTCCTTAAGCAGAACCGTGATGGACCCTGTTGCCTCTACACAATCTATTCTTATGGGGAATGGAAAGTAGCCGTCAGATGTCTTTATGCTGCGTATTGGATAGGTCAGAGTAGGTATCAAAACAGTTACAGTTTTATTCTGGGGGATTTCAGGAAAGTAAGGCCAGTCTTGTTGTGACGTCATTCCTGTAACCATGACGAGTACGTTATGTGCGTCTCCTTTTACTGCTGTGAGATTGAAGCGGATCTGAGTTATGAAGAGCATTTCGTCTGTGCTTTTTTCTAAGTCAGCGTCTACTATTATGGCGCCTGTCACTGCAAAGTACTCGTCTGAAGATATTCTGTGAACAGGCTGGGATTGGTAGAGGGCTGAGGCTATGATCATGCCGATTATTATGGCGAAGAAAGAAAGGATGTATATGTTTTTGCTATTGCGTTTCTTTTGCTTTTTCTTTTGGTTCATATGTTTCCGCTCGGTTCAACGTCTGAGCACTTAGGGTATTGTTCGGTTCTTTAATTGTCAAAAAGGTCCTTCAAGATAAAGCTATTTGATATCCCTCAGATAAGTATTTCGCGAATTCATTGACAAAGCTCATTGAACTTGTTGCGAATTTCGAGGGTGTGAATCGTGGTTGGAGCTTGCCAGTCTCAATGAGTAACTGCTATTCTACCATGAACACTTTTAAGTTAGGGAATCTTACTCTTATGATCAGTGGCTGGGCAGTTGCTGCGGAACAGGAAGACTTTTTCGGTTTTCATAGTTGTTTTAGCAGTTCTTGTTGCGTCAATTTCGGTTTATTGTTATTATGTTTCCTTGCCGCCGCCTGTTGTTGAGGAGGGGAAACCGCACATCGTGGGTCACGTTAGCCATATTGAGGAGTCTGGCAAGGTTAGGTTTCTTGTGGTTGAGGGTGTAGTTCAAAACGATATGAGTGTTAATGCGCGCGTGAACGTGTCCGTTTCTTTTTATGATGCAGAGAGCAATTGGTTGGGTGAGCAGTCTCATGGTACTGATTTGGAAATACTGAAGCCTGGGCAGAGGTCGCCTTTCAAGTTTCATTGGGCTTTTTCATCTTTAGAAGAGGTAACGTATCAGTTGAGGTTGTTGTACGTAGGAACGTCCGATCAGCCTGTTGATGTTCTTGAGCCTGTGGACCTGACGAATCAGACGCTGGACGGGCAGTTCATTGTGAGTGGGAACATCTGGAACAGAAGGGTTTTCAAAGCTCTCAACATTGGGGTGGCCTGTGCGTATTATGATGCTGGTGGCAACTTCAGCGGGGTGGCACGCACGTTTGTTAGGTCCGTTGATGCTGGCGGGAAGACCGCCTTCAACGTCACGATTGATGTTGATGTTTCTGGCTCTCCGTCGAGTTATGAGTTGATGGTTTATGCTGCAGGTTATGAGGAGTTGTCGATTCCTAATTATGTGTTGTTCACGCTTCTGATTGTGGCCATTCTTGCAGTTGTTTTGTTTCTGAAACGCAGGGGTTGGTGAATGCGGTAAGCGATGTTTTATTGCTCTGGAAAAATGTTCCATAAAGCTTATTTATTCCGCTTTTCATAGCATAAACTGCGTAAATGAATAAAAGGAGAGAATAAAGGAGAGATTGAAACTATGAACCAAAAACTGAATCTAATTGCTATCCTACTTATTGTTTCTTTGACGCTTCCACTGATTGCTACTCCTATAGCGCATGCTGTACCCACAGACCTGAACACCTTGATCGTTGACACTATCGGCGAGCCCATGGACCTCGACCCCGCATGGTCATATGACACTTCAAGTGCCGAGTTGCTCATGAACGTTTATGAGCCGCTACTTTGGTTCAACCGCACTGAGATGGCCACGTATATTCCAATGCTTGCCACAGAATGGGTCGGCCAGGTAATCGACGAAACCAGTCCTGAGGGCATCGTTTGGAAGAACAGATGGACCTTTAAGATAAGGGAAGGCGTCCACTTCCAAACTGCCGGTCTAGGTATTCCTGGTGAAGGTGCACTCTTGACACCTCAAGACGTCGAGTACACATTCGAGAGGTTCTTCGTCACCGATGCCGCAACAGGCCCAGCCTGGATGGTTTGGGACCCAATGTTCGCTGCTAGCTGGGCAGGTGACTTGGATGATACTCTCACAGGTCTTGGCTGGCCCGTCAATGCTACAACTGGCTGGAACACGAAGATGGACGAGGCAATTGACCATGCAGTCGAGAGCAACGCAACACATGTCTGGTTTAACTTGGTGATGCCATACGAGCCATTCCTACAGATCGTTGCTCAGCAATGGGGTTCAATCATGAACAAGGCTTGGTGTGCGTGGCACACTAACGACTTTCCAGGCTTCGACGCACTCGACGCAACCGGTAACGGTGACAATTGGTACTTGTACCATGACCCGGCAACATCACCATTGTACGCCTATGACCCATCGGCGCCAGGACCGAACTTGGATGCTGCGTTGGGCACGGGTCCGTACATGCTAGACTACTGGAACAAGGGTGTAGGCAACGCCTGGTCCGTTGTGAAGAACCCCAACTACTGGAGAGGATGGACTACTCCATTCATACCAGATGGCTGGGCTGGTCACGAAATCGACGGACACGTAACCAGGTACACGTCGAACTATATCCCTGAGTGGGCGACGAGGAGATTGAGGTTCCTCGGTGGTGTTAGTGACTTCTGTGCGGTACCAAGACAGTACATGACCCAAGTGCTTGACCAACCAGGTATCGAATGCATATATCCGTTGCCAACGCTGCAAGCCGACGCCGCGTTCTTCACGTTCAACGTATCTGCCACGAGCACACGCATGGGTGAAATGCAGAACCCAGGCGTTTTCAAAGAGACTGGTGCTCCCATGGACTTCTTTAACGAATTGAACGTAAGACTAGGATTCGCACACTTGTTTGACTACACGAGCTTCCTGTATGCCGCATTCCTGAACGAGGCAATTGCGCCGGTGACACCAATAGTGCCGGGTCTGTCATACTACGACCCCACGATTGGCAAGGCGGAAGAGCCCGTAACACATCAGCTCAAAGAATACGGCATCAGCACAGAAGCTTCTGGTCAGAAAGCCTACGACTTGGCGTTAGCGAAGACATACTTGAAGGCTGCTTGGGGCGGTGCTCTGTGGAGCACGGGCTTCACGATGGACATCGTCTACAACGAGGGCAACCTTGAAAGACAGATAGCTGCCCAACTGATCAAAGACGCTTTTGACACAATAAACGCAGAGGAAGGCACAAAGTTCCACATCACCATATCATCGATCGCGTGGAGCATTTACAAGCTGGAGTGGAAAGCTCGCAACCTGCCCATCTTCATCGTGGGCTGGCTAGCGGACTATCCAGACGCCCACAACTTTGCACATCCATTCATGCACAGCGCAGGTGCCTTCAGCAAGTGGCAAGGTAAACTGGGTGAAACCCAGTTCCCGAACGCCTATGTTGACGGCCTCATTGCAGATGGTATCGGAACAATTATCCCTGCTGAGAGACAAGGAAACTACACACTGCTGCAACAGTACTACGTGGACAACGCTCCAAGTCTGACACTCATTCAGCCTACAGGACGACACTTCCAGAGAGACTGGGTAGAGGGATGGTACTACAACCCAATTTACCCAGGCACCTACGCATACGACATATGGAAGAGCGTTGCCGTGACCGTCCAGGACGTGGACGTTGCCATAACAGCAATGTCCACCGTTGCTAACCTCGAAGTAGGCCTGCCAGTACCCGACAATACAATGACGATCTTCGCAGCATCCCCGGTTGACATAACAGTCTCGAGGCTAGATTCGAACAGTGCTGTGCCCCTCGTCCTAGTGATCGTTGGTATCGGTCTCCGCAATGAGACAGATGGCCGTGAAATAATCCTCGGCACCGACACCTTCACGCTAGGCCCAGGTGATATACAGGTAACTTCCTTCGAATCGTTCGACCAAGACCTAGCCCAACAGATCAAAGCAGGCGAGACGTACCGAGTGTTCGGCATCGTGCTGGTGATGTCAGGCTTTGCCCAAGACACGAACAGTGCGAACAACATCTACAACGCGCAGGTCGTTACCACCTGCAGCTTGACCGGTGACATCAACGTCGACGGTATTGTCGAACTCGGCGACTTCTTCTTGGAGTCACAGGCCTTCGGTAGCTACCCGGGACACCCAAGATGGGACATACGATGCGACCTACAACCAGACGACTTCATCGAACTCGGCGACTTCTTCATCCTGTCACAGAACTTCGGAAAAAGCATCAGCTAAAGTAAGACACGAGAGCAAGCGCGTCTGAACGCGCAAACACTTCCCTTTTTTTGAATCTGTTCTGAAGAGAACAAGTAATTTTTTTTCTCTTGTCCGCGACTTCTCCTAGAGGATTATTCCAGAACGTTTAAATGTGGAGAGCGTGGATATTTACTTGCTCAAATGAGAAAGGAGAAGAGAAACAATGAACGTAAAGTTAGGGAAAACATTGACTTTGGCTCTAATCGGCATTGTCTTGCTCAGTTTCGCTGCTGCGCTTCCCGCATTTGCCTCTGGTGGCGACGGAACCGTTCTGATGATCAACCCCCTCAGTGGCGACGGAAACTTCCACTTCGACACTTCCACAATGGGCTACGGCTCCACGTTCGAAGTGCTAATAAAGCTGGTGCCTAACGCAAGCGCCATACCTCTGGACATATACGGTTGGCAGGTGCTGGTCCATTACGACCCGACACTTGTTAACTATACGAGTGAAGTCCTTCCAGCAGGCCACGTCTTTGATGGACAATCATTCAGCTCGCCACCGCCGACAGTCGACTACGTTGCAGGAACATACCTCAAAGCAGTTGCCATGACATCCGGCTTTGTGAATGTTGACGTTGAAAAACCAATGATCAAGTTGACGTTCACGATGATAGCCACCCCCAATGTAGTTGACCCATTGCTGTCAGGCACCTTCAGTTTCCAGAAGATCAACCTGGTCGGTGGATCATACATATTGGACTCTGTGGGGGCGAAGATGGATATCACCTTCATAGGAGGCGACTACCAGTTCTCATGGCTTGCTCCAACCGAAACGCCCTACTTGGAAGTGACTGATCCAGTCGACCTCGATGAACACATAACTGCAAACGCGGCAAATCAGACCAAAGACGTAGACATCTACATCCGCAACTGTTCAGCTGGATGGGAAATGATCTCTGTCCAGTTTGAACTCTGGTACAACACAACGTTGCTGAACTACACGGGATCGGCAACTAGCCCAGACTTCGTGAATGGAACATTTATGGAAAGCTTCGTTGGCACTGGCGAGTATGGAATCGCCTACATGGTCAAGGCAGACTTTGAGGGTGCTCCTCCACCACACGGAGCCCCTGTAGGTGAGAACTACTTCTTCGTCGGCGTGATGAAGATGCCAGACGGCGGAGGTGTGTGGCATGCTCCGTTTCCGAATGGAGGCGGAAAGCTGGTCACTCTGAAAGTGATGACACTGATACAAGGACTTTTCCCCGAAGTATTAATCAGCCCATTAGAAATCAAAAACGTAAAGTTCTACAACCGATATGGCGACTTGATAACTCCTGGTGTCTCTAGAAGCGGCGACGTCATAATACTGCCAAAGGTGCTTGGACGATCCATAGACATATTCACGCAGTACCCAGACCCCTTCGGTGGACAAGGATTGTTCCAGAACAGCGACATGTTCTGGCCGCAGAAGGAGGTAACCCTCTACGCCTACGTCAGCTACAACGAATGGCCAGAACAAGGGAAGGACGTAGCCTTCCAGATAATCGACCCACACGGCACAACATGGGCTGTCTTATACGCAAGGACCAACACAACCGGGACTGCAAACGTATCGTTTAGACTTCCGTGGCCATGCCCAGATCCACTTCCACCCGAATATTACTTCGGGCAGTGGACAGTCATAGGCACTGTGGACGTTGCCTGCACGATCCTGAACGACACGCTACACTTCAAATACGACTTCCTCGTCCACATCGTAAAGGTCACAGCCGACGCTGCCCAATACAAACACCTGGACGACATGACTATCACCGTTGACTTCAAATCCTACAGAATGCAGAATTACAATGTGACCGTAACGATAACGGTCGAGGATGAGACTGGCGTTCCATTCGACTTCACTTACGTGCTATCACAGATTGGCGGCGCAGTGTACTGCTCATACAAAAACTACACCGAAACTGCTACACTGAAGGTGAAGAAGTTCGCGCGTGCCGGCACAGCTAGCATTATTGTCGGTGTCCTGAACGACTTCCCATCCAGCGGCGGAACAGTGCAAAGCGGACCATTTGACCCAATAACAGTCCAAATATTGGCCGAATGGCATTCTTAGGCAAGCTCTGATCAGACCAAATATCCTCCCTTTTTTTATTGTAATTGACGGACAACGCGATCTCCTTAAAACACACTTTAGAACACCTGTCATCTCCAGTTCCCTTCAGCCTAGAACGATCTGAGCATTGCAAAGCGGCTTGACGTGAAAAAGGCCTTTATATTCAGATTCCTGGCACAAAACGGTTTCCGCAAGCTTTTCTTAGTGTGTATCATGTTTTTGACGGGAAAATGGTTGATGTTCTGACCGAATAAAACCCTGTTAAAACCTGAATTACGCAACGCCCCAGCACGCGAATATTTTTCCGCAATCCTTATAGAGGTCTGGGCTATCTGTTTTTAGTGGTAGAACCATGAAGGGCAGGCCACCCGCAGCGAAACTCGTCACCTTCATAGTCACGATGTTGGCTAGCATCGTTATCGTTGCAGCCACTTCTAATGTCTTCTGTGCTGTCTTGGCAGAACAAATGTTTGTCAGATCAAAGCTTACGAGCGAGGATCAGATTAAAATCACTGTTGTGAACTACACACTCTCAATTAACGCAACGGCTGGAGGAACAACAGATCCTGCGCCCGGAGACTACTCTTATCCTGAGGGAACAAATGTTACAGTGACAGCAATCCAAGGTCCACACTACCGGTTTGTTCGATGGGAATTGGACTATGTCGATGCCGGTTCAAACAATCCCACGTTCGTTATCATGGACAGCAATCACACGCTGAAGGCATATTTTGCCCCACTTGACTACCTGTTCGTCACTGTCGCAACCGACAAACCGCTCTACGGTCTGTCAGAAAGTATGTCAATAACTGGGAATCTGACGTCAAGTGACCTGGCCGTTGACGATGGTCTAGTGGCTGTCGAAGTGAGGGATTCCGCAAACATTCCATTCACGTTCAGAACACGGCCAACCGGGCCGGAACCTAAGGCAAATTGGCCAATCAACTTCACGCAGCTATATCCCTGCGATTCGAATGGAATTCCAAAATACGTTTTCCAGCAACTCACCGATCTATTAATATTTTTCACTGTAAAAAATTACGGTGACATAGATCGTCATGTGCTCGTGACCATCAGTGTTTATGACCAGAACAACGTTCCTTTTGCAACAAGGAATCCTTATTCCGGCTATTTGGAGGCAGGCCACTCAACAACCGTAATCTTCAGTCCAGATCCTGTCCCACTATGGACAGTTCTCGGAACAGCCACGATCTATGCCAACGTCTATTCCGACCTGCCACAAACTGGAGGTTATCCATACTCGCCTGAACAAATCGCAACATTCACAATAACGAGTTTCGGCGGCTACTCAAGCATGGAAGCACAGACATACGAAACGGACAGCACGATTCTTCAGACGACTGGAACCTATGACCTCTCACTGAGGATTCCACGTGAAGCCCGCGTCGGCAACTACAGCGTGTTCGTTAGTTCATACTACTATGGCCTCCAAGACGTGGACAACACCAAGTTCCAGATGGTGCTGATAGGTGACATAAACAACGATGGCATCGTTGAACTGCAAGACTTCTTCTTGATGAGCCGAGCCTTCGGCTCCACCCCCGGACAGCCTCGCTGGGATCCACGCTGCGACATAGCTCCTTGGCCAGATGGAGACGATGTTGTTGAACTGCAAGATTTCTTTATGCTTAGCATGCACTTCGGCGAACACGTTCCTCAACCATAGAACATATTTACAGAAAGTTTAAATTCTGCCTATTCGATTGTTATAACCCTAGAAAGGAGAAGAGGATAATATGACTGAAAAGACGCGGAAGCTAATATGCGTGCTTATTCTCATGGCATTAGTCACCTCATCAGTCTCGATCTTCATTCCGAAGGTGTCAGCCCAAACAACCAAAATCAGCGTAGAACCATCAAGCATAATCGACACCACCATAGATCCCGGAAAAACCTTCACAGTGAACATAACAGTAACCAACGTAACAGACTTGTTTGGCTGGCAAATTAAACTACGCTTCTCCTCGGCAGTGCTGAACTGCACAGGCGCAACAGTTCCGACCGACAATGTCTTTGCGGGATTGAGTTCCAGTTCACCTCCCCCATCAATCGACAACGTGGCGGGTTCGGTGCTTAAGCTGGGTGTACTCGTAGGAGTCCAGCCTGGAGTGAATGTTCCTAACAAGGGCATGTTTTGCCAACTGTCATTCCTGGTCAAGGCAAGAGGTCAAACAAGCCTGACTCTGGGAGATGTCGGTAAATTAACTTACATGCTCAACTCGACAGGGGCAAAGATTCCTTTCACAGCTGAAGACGGATTCTTCGACAATCGATTGTCAACACCAGCCGCCAGCGTATACGTTGATCCAGCCAGAATAGTAGATCCCACACTGACCCCGTCAACAGGTTTCACGGCAAACGTAACCATCGCTGAAGCCACGGACCTCTACCAATGGAATGCATCACTCTTCTACAAAAGTGATATACTGAACATAACAGATGTTGTCGAAGGCCAATTCCTGAAAACAGGGGGAACAACGTCCTTCACAGTTCAGATCCAAAACAACTACAACGCAACCCACGGACGCTTAACAACCAGTTGCGCACTTGTCGGTGCACCTGCAGGAGTTACTGGAAACGGAACGCTAGCGGTCATCACCTTCCACGTCGTCGGTCTGGGAAACACAACACTAGTCTTGGCTCAGACGGCTTTGTATGACAAGGCAGGCACGCCGCTTCCATCCTCAACCTCAGACGGATACTTTGACAACATGTTGTTGGCCAAGTTCTACGTCATCCCACCAGTACTCATTGACCCCACTCTGCTGCCGCCAGCAGACTTCAACATAACCGTGGCAGTTGACGACGTTGACGGCCTATACGGGTACGAATTCAACCTGACCTACGACGCGCGCATCATAACATGCATCGGCATCATGTTCAACTCGCCTCTGGGTGAACCTTACTTCCAGCCGAGCTTTGACGTGGACAATGTTGCCGGATTCGTGTGGGTGAAAGTCGACTTCTATCCACCAGCAACTCCGATACAGACCACAACCAACGAAACCCTACTGACGATCTTCTTCAGAGTCAAAGGCATGGGCTCCACGGTTCTAGACCTCACCGACACACGCATGACCGACCCGGAGGGGCAACCCATCCACCACGAAGCACACGACGGTTTCTTCGCAACACTCATAAGAGACTTAACAGTGACAAACGTTGTTCCGTCGACCAACCAAGCCTATGCAAGCTGGACAGTCTACATCAACGTGACCGTGTTGAACAAGGGAAACATCAGCGAGACCTTCGACGTGAAGGCCTACTATGAACTCACAAACCTCATCGGAACCATCACCGTCCACGACCTCGATCCAAACAATGAAACCACAATAACGTTTGCCTGGAACACCACAGGCGTGCAATCCTGCCACAACTACACGATAAGCGCCGAAGCCATTCCAGTGCCCTTCGAAATCAACATCACAGACAACGTCTTCATTGACGGAAAGGTCAAAATCGTGCTCATGGGAGACTTGAATCGCGACGGAACTGTCGAGCTTCAAGACTTCAAGATCATGTCGGACGCCTTCGGATCCTATCCCGGGCATCCTAGATGGAGTCCCGAGGCTGATCTCAATCAAGACGGCACCGTCGACCTGATGGACTTCTGGGCGCTATCCAAAAACTTTGGCCAAACTTGCTTGCCATAATCCAACGCATGTAATCAAATTTCCCTTGTTTTTCCCTCTTTTGTTCCAATGCGTCAATATTCGCGTGCTGGGGCGTTGCGTAATTCAGGTTTTAACAGGGTTTTATTCGGTCAGAACATCAACCATTTTCCCGTCAAAAACATCTAAATACGCGCCGAGAAAAGGCCGACACCAACCAAAATTCATTCTTGTCCGAACTTAGCAACCAACTGGCGCGCGGGCGAATTCAATAATTCATTTTCAAATGGGAGACCGAGCCTCCCTTTTGATAGAGAATGAAGGAGGTCGGTTCTCCCAACCTCTTATTCGAGAATGTGGATTATTCAGCCCATCCTCTGGAAAGACCCCCACAGGGGGGCTGGGAAACCTGTAATATACAACCCTGTGTGGGATCTCCGAGTCCTGATGTTGAGGCTGATCCTTCAGATTCCATACATGAAGAACTTGGTGAATCGCCTCAGAAGAGCCCCCTACTTGGGGTGTATATGCGGATACGGTGATAGTGCTCCATGCGAGGCTCATTTCAGTCAGATGAAACGTCGGATAAGCCCTAATGGGTTCCACATGGTGGAGGCTCACCTGCGCCACGAGATCCTCTGTATAAGGGAGAGTCAGCCCTTTGCAGCGGTGGGCCAGATCTAGGCGGCATCATTGGACGGCACGGACCTTCCAGCTTGGAGTAGCAGGGATCCCCATGACACTTGGAAAAGTCTGGGTGAGCCGGAAGCTAGAGTGGGCGAAGGAGCTAAGGGCTTCTATCTGGGCTATCAGAACCTCTTCATGGTGGACATGGAGGGGCTTCCCCCTTGGCCACGTTGAGGCTTCTGCTAACCTGAATGAGAAGCTGCTGGTGGAGCCCCTGTTGGACAGGGTTCTCGGCGAGGATTTGGAGGTAGAGTTGGCTGTGGGTGACAGCCAGCTGGAGTCCCCGAGGTGTTCGAGATGTTGAAGGAGAGGAAGATCGGGCACATCATAGTCTGGAGACGTATGAAGGGTCGAGGTAACCCTTTCGGATGTTCTCATCGTCAAGGACAGCATCAGCGTGGAGGGCCCGAGTATCTGCGCTGCATCTACCAGAGGTTTAAGGCTATGTCTGAGAGCTTGAACGGCAGAGTAGAGACGCGGCTTGCCTACAGCAGGTTCACCTGGCAGGGGCTAGGTAACGCCTCAATCCATGTGTCAATCATCTTCTGCATCGTGTACGCCGCCGTAATAGCCGCTTACCGCATCGGTATTCCCGGGCTCAGATACAGCATCACTCACTTAGCCTAGAAAGCCTCCACAGATGGAATGGTAAGAACAGTGGATACCATGCATGACGCCAGAACCGAAGACCCTTCAGCCGCCATCCAGCACTGGTTGCGGGAACGGAGAAAAGGTCAACCCCCATTCCAATACAGGAGGCAGGTGAAGGCGAAAACAAAAAGCCGCTCCAAGCATCATCCAAAGCAATTATTGAATTCCCCCGCGCGCAAGCCCTGTTGACGTATTCTCCCAAGGCTCAGGCTTTTTGAGCCTACCTGTTTGCTTCCGACTCTTTTTTCTCAGAATCTTCGGGAAGAGGTATTCCTTCAACTTCCTTTTCTTCATACTGGCTCAGTCTCTTGAGCTCTTCCTCAGATTGAGGAGGCCTGCTTCTGAGTCTGACGATTACGACAGTCGGAACAACAACCAAGACAACGACTATCACTACCAAAGCTTGGAACCATGTCTCCGACCAGATCGGAGGAGGCGGAGGCTCAGGTTGGTCTGTCACCAAGCCGTTCACGTCTACGTGATCTATCGGCCCGCCACCGCGATCTGCGAGGACAGAACGATACGGCATGGTTGCATTGTTCGGGCCTGTGATATTTATAGCCGTTGTGCCTGTGTTAAGTAACGTGAAATTGATCGTGGCCAATATGCCACTCCCGCTCACACTCTGACCCGCAACCGTGAAGTAACTTGCAAGTTGCTTGATCGTGCCGGCTGTGTTGTTTATTGCATTTACCGTGAACGATCTTGACCCTCCGTTTCGCATGAAGTCGCCTTCATGAATACTGTAATTAACGTAGACTCTTCCTTCTTTCTTCTGCAAGCCCGTAGGGTCTCCCGTGTTTATTTTAAGTATGGCGGGATTCCAGCTGAGGTTCATTCCCCATCCGCCCAGTTCTGACACGTCAGAGACGGTGATGTTGACCACGAACGTGCTTCCTGTTTGATTCATGTCATAAACTTTGCTGATGGTTACCGCAGGCAGTGCTGCTCTGGCTTCAGGGATGTTGAAACTTGCCGTGATGGTGAAGGCAGCCATTGCGATCAGGACAATTGATATCAACGCAAGCTCCTTCAATTTCTGCTCACCTTTGAACTCCTTCTAGACTTTGATATAACGTAATTTTCGCAACTCCAATTTATTAATCTGTCGACGTTGGACGTGGAATACGCACATTGAGTAAGGGACAATAAAAAAAGAGTAGTTTGATCGTTCGGCTCCCCTTTGGGTGAACTTGCCTACGTGATGGGAAGCTTGACCCATCGTTTCTTGACAAGCACTATTGCTATGGTCATCGCTGCCATGAACATCAACGCTGCGAAAACAGAAAATTCTGGGACGACAATGACGTCGTTGCCTGAAGTAGCATTGAAAGGTATCTTCTGTCCTGTTGAATTCAGCAAATAGGTTCCTCCTGCTTGGTTGATCTTGTCAAACGCCAGAGTAGAATTGCCGATGGCGGTACCTGTAAAGTTGATGTAACAGAGAGGCGCTGTCTCAGTCACGTTGACGTAGTCGCCTGGCTCTTGCAGGTAGAACTGAACCAGTAAATATCCCGAGGGGTCTTCAATGTCTTTGAGAAAACCTCCTGTTTTACCCTCAAAAGGATGACCAGGAAGCGTGCCCGCGGCGGTGCAGTTCAGGATCGTCGTGTTGTAGGTTATCTTTGCTATGTAACCGTACAAGAACGACAAAGGCGAAGTGAGATTGAGCCAGATAGATACGCTGAAGTTCCCCCCGACTTCATTTACGGTGGTGTGCATTGGCGTCATAACGAGTTCTGGTTCGCCTGTCGCGCGTCCCGTAGGTATGCAAAAGAAAAGCAGAAGCACCAAGAATGCCATTGTAATCATTCCTTTCTTGTAAAGCATGTTCTTCAATTTTTCACCTTGCTTTAGTGTTACATGCGAGTTCTAGTTTTAAGTCTTTCGCATCTGAAATCTAAATTCATTAGTGGACTGGCAGAAAGCGAAAGATGCCAGTTGGTTGCTAAATTCGGAGTTTAATAGATTTTGTTCGGTTTTATGATTAGCCTGCAGTTTTGGGTTGCGTATCTGTCTCTTGCCAGTTTGCAGTAGCCGCCTTTCTCGTACCCGCAGGTCTTTTTGAGCGTCGAAAACTCCAGAACAACGACGCTGGGCTGAAGAGTTGCTTTAGGTTGAGGAGCACTTGCGGGGAGGTACTGGAATTCCGGTCTTCCACGGCCTTTACTCGGCTTCTTCTCCTTCAGAATGAGCCCCCCAGAGCCAAGCCGCTCCAGGTGGACGATGACCGTTGAACGGGCGAACCCTGAATCCCTAACCAACCCAGCAAGCGTAAGAGACCCGTTCTTCCCCATCAGAACATCAAGCATTTCTCTATCAAAAAAATCCAGACGCACGCCAAGAAAAAAGCCAAAACCCATCAAAATCTATTTTTGTCCGAATTTAGCAACAGCCTAGCGCGTGTTCATTCGCAACTGGACTGTTGGCGAACTATACTTGAAAGAAAGACATGAGATTATCCCATTAAGTGAAGTGTTAGTGAATGCGAGTTGTCTTTTGACTCAGCTTTTCTTTGAACACTTTCAGAGCCTAGAAAGCCAGCGTTGAGAAGATACCTCACCTATAGCCGCTTCAACCACTATTGTCATCAGGAACGTCCACTGCATTCAGAATGAACTGTCCATCTAGACATCGCATCTTCATCAGTATCTACCTAGAAAACGCTTTAAACTAAGCATAATAATCAGCGTTTCTGACGTTTCGCCGAACTTCCTTCCTACCGAATAAATGAAAAAATGGACGCAAAACTCATCTCAAATGAGGATTAACTGATTATTCGTAGTCTTTTCCGTGGAAAGTGAAGCAGTAGGGACAGAAAGTGTATGCCCCAGGGAATTCTTTCCCACACACGCCACATGTCTTACTCTTTTTGAACCCAACTTTTTTGCAAGGCTTAACCTCAGGGTGAGTTGGCTGCCTGTTCCTCCGGCCCTTTTTCTTTCTCTCGCACTCCCACAACAACGCAAATATGATAACAGCAACGCAAATGAACAGAACCAACAAAAATAATAGAGCCAGAAGCCATCTGGGAATTTCCCAAACAGCAGGTAACGTCCAAGACTTAACCCAAACAATACCGTCAACGAACTTATTATTCTCAATGTTAACCTCCTCGGGTACAGCGCTTGCTACAGCACTTATTGTGTAATTACCGACAGGCACACAGGTAGACCAAGCAAACATCAAAGTTGTTTCGACACCGGAAGGCAAATCAGCAACCATTTGCGTATCAATAACAGTTTCATCATAGTACGTAGTAACGTTGAAAGTTTCGGCTTGGTCTCCCTCATTCCTAACGATAACCGTAATGTAAACCACATCATAAGGAAAAACCTCAGTACCAGACGGCGCAACGCTAACAACAGCCACATCATGCACAATCAACTTCGTGATCAAAAACGTCGTCGACACCTGTGGACACCAAGGTATTCCGTCTGCACTTGGCAACTCCGTACAAGCGTTAACAACCACTGAACTGACTCCCAGACAAGCCCATGTGGGAATCAACAAATCCCCAATAAAGAACACATTGACTCCTGGAGAAATCCGCACATGTTCGACAAGAAGTTGACCTAACGAAACACTGGAGTTATCATATGCATAAACAACCAAAGTTGCAACCTTATCGGTCATAGCGATGTTTTCCACCGTCAGATTAAAACACACCCGTTCACCCTGCGAGAAGCGGGTTCTAGACATATTGTTAACGTCGATTGTCTCCACGCTAAGAAGCCTTACGATCCATCCGACCCGAAATGTAAGCATATCTATTACTGTTTGTTCAGCAATACCTGTCGTAGCAACGGCTGTCCATGTTCCGAAAACCTGAGTTTCAGCATTCTCATCCGGCCACGGAATTCTGAAACTGGTCTGTGCTATTCCGTTGGCATTCGTCTGCGAGGACTCAACAATTGAAAAGTTCCAGATCGGGTTCGGAGGACCACGTATTTGGAACGCAACTCTTGTGTTTTGCTCTGGATAAAGGTTGTACGTGACGTTTGCATACAATGTTACCAGTTCTTGCGGCGCAAATGCGTCACTAGGCTCCCCCGTTCCTCTCCCACTGAATGGCTCTTTCTGAGTATACAGATCAATAGACCTCTCTGACGTTACGGTTGTTTCTCCCCTAACGCCCAAAACCAAACTATGCACAAACGCCTGCTGACACATCATCGTAAGCAAACAGAAAAGAAGGAACATTCTAGCAAAATGTCTAAGCCTACAAGAACCCACCAAGACCAGCTCCCATGTAAAGTTGAAGCCTCCTCACATACCCTCTCCATCTACTTGATCTTGAAACCATGTTTTTAACATTCTGGAAGTATCTTCTAGTACCCAATTCGAGAAAAACTCTATAACCCATATTCCGTAGCAGAAATATTACGAAAGCATAGATGAGTTAATTGCAAAGTTTCTTCTATTTCTTCGTTTTATGGCTGATTTTTCTCGAAACAACATCGAGTTGGAGGGATCATTCAAGCAAAAATAAGCAAACTAGAGTGCATTAAAACGATTGCTATTATCACTGCTCTTCCGACCTCCAGAATCTGTCCAGTCGTTGTGAAGTATTCGACAGCTTAGATGTTACCAACAACAGTAAACTCAGGCTTTGTTCTTAACATTTAGAGTTTAGCCTAAGAAATGGCTTTCTAGTTGTGACTCAGTTTCTCAAATCTTCTGGGGAATCTTCTCCTTGCTATGGTAACAGTTATAATGGAGAGACCCATGAACAGTAGCAGAATTATGGCTGAAGGAGATTCTCGTATTACTTGGTAGATGCAATATGCTTCTGTTTCATCTTTTGTTGAGTTGTTTCCAGCGTAGTCGTATGCAACTATTTTGAACCTTATCCATGTGCCAGCTGGTTTTGCTGGTATTGTAACTTCGTAGAGGGCTTGTTGAAGCACTAAAGTTTATTGGTACTGGTTCTTCTCATGTGGTTCCGTTGTTCACCGTGTAGTACAGCGTGACATTTTTAACTCCGCTTATGTCGTCTGTAACATTCGTTAAAAGTGTTATGGTCTGATCTGGTAACACATCGCTTCAGCGTCCATGACGGGTGTTCTAGTATGCCATTGGTGCCTTCTATGATGATGCTTGACTTTCATTAGTGGATTACCTTTTGATTGAGTCTTCTTACAATGGAGAAAAGCATCACATAGAAGTCAGTTCCACAACGCTTAAATTGTTAGAAACGTCATTCTAATCCGGCGAGGGGAGAGGGGCAATGAATTGGCCGACGAAACAGGCAGTCGCGATGATACTGATACTGTTTCTAACATGTTCTTCTTTGCTTGTATTCCCCGTTTCATCTTCTTACACTTCGAACATATACCCAACACATGACTCTTGGATTGAAGCTGAATATCCAGGTGACAATCATGGGTCTGACACAAGCCTGCGAGTCAAATCTGATTCCAGAACCAGACGAAGTTATCTAAAGTTTGATTTGAGTTCTATTCCAAACGGTAAAACACTAACTTCTGTCAAGCTTTATCTATACTGCACCCTCGCAGACGCCAATCCAGATGTCCAAGTTTATGTTCATGGAACAGGTGACAATTGGGACGAATCAAGTATTACGTGGAACAATGCACCTGCCGTAGGCTCACTCATCGCTAGTATCTCTGTCGGAGGAACTGGGCGATACTACTGTTGGGACATCACACCTTATGGACAAGCCGAATACTACGGAGACAAGTTGCTGAGCGTAGTTGTGAAACTTCTTTTAGACGATCCAACCCAAAACAATCCAAACCTTGCAAGGTACTTTGCAAGCAAGGAACACACAGGCGCAGCACAAGACCCATATCTGGAAGTGACGTACGAAAACACGTCTCCAACGGCCTCGTTCACTTACTCACCAACATACCCAGTCGCAAATGACACGACGACTTTTGATGCTTCCGCAAGCTATGACCCAGACGGGTCAATCACAACCTATTCTTGGGATTTCGGAGACGGAAACATAACAACCGTAACAATCCCAACGATTGAACATGTATTCGCAACATACACCAATTACACAGTAACCTTAACAGTGACCGACAACGATGGGTTAAGCAATTCTCAATCACAGGTCGTAGAAGTGGTTGACCCGGCAATCCTGCGAGTTTCCCTGCCTGAAGGAATCTACGTAAAACAACATACTGGCGATCCTTGGATAGATGAAGGTTGGCTCTTAAACAAGACTGGAAACTCGTGGAGTTTCAACGTAAAAATATATGATACCAGCAATAGAATTCAATCCGATGACACACATTTGATAGTGGCTCTTAACAATGCCTCCTACAACAACCTTCAAAGCCTAACAATAAACGGCACATCAATACCAAAAACAGCTTTCAACTATGGCACGCCTAAACCCTACGGCACAAAATATTGGCCAGACTGTGTCTATCCGACATGGTTTAATGATACTTACATAAATGTTGGAACGATTTTGCCTAAGGGCTACAAAGTTTTGACGGTCTCTGTAACGTTTTCAGTTGCCACAGACGCGAGAATGCACTTTGATGCATATGGTCATGAGTGTGAGCCAATCTCATGGTCCAAAGTAACATGGTCTCCGAACAGCGAAGACTCAACTGTCCAGTACCAAATTGCACCCCAGCCGCTTACAGTTTCAATAAGTCCGGCCTCAGCTATCGTTGACCTCGGACAACAGGTATCATTCAGTTCAACAGTCTCAGGCGGAACGTCGCCTTACAGTTATCAGTGGTATCTCAACGGTTCCGCCGTCAGCGGGGCCACGTCAAGTAGTTGGATTTTCACGCCGGCCTCGGTGAGTTACTACCAGGTTTATGTCAACGTGACAGACAGTTCCTCTACGCGGGTGAAATCGAATGTTGCAGGCGTTACAGTAAACCCTGCCCTTTTTGTTTCAATTCAGCCGGCCTCAAGCGTCATCATACTGGGGCAATCAGTGACCTTTTCATCTACGGTCTCAGGTGGGACAACGCCTTACTCTTACAAATGGTATCTCAACGACACAGAGGTTTCAGGAGCTACCTCATCGTCATGGGTTTTCACACCTACATCAACAGGGTACTACTTAGTGTCCCTGAAAGTAACTGACGCTGCGTCTGCAACCATGCTATCAAATGAAGCCAACGTCACAGTCAATCCTCGAACATACACTCTCACAATTATGTCAACTGCTGGCGGAACGACAAATCCTGCTTCTGGAACATACACCTACATAGAAGGAACAAGTGTTCAGGTGAATGCTACTCCGAACGCAAACTACAAGTTTGTGTATTGGGAGCTTGACGGTTCCTACAATGGCACCAACAACTCCACAACCGTGTTGATGAATGCAAACCATACGTTGAAGGCAGTTTTTGCCATGGTCACATATACTTTGATAATAACGACCACCACAGGAGGAACAACCAGTCCAGCACCTGGGACCTACACTTATGATTCAGGCTCATCTGTTAACGTCACAGCTCTTCCCTCGGCCAACTACTTCTTCGACCATTGGGAATTGGATGGCTCTCCAGCAGGCACAGCCAACCCAATCAGCGTCCTAATGAACAACAATCGCACTTTGCAAGCAGTTTTCTCACTAATCAACTATACACTTGCAATTACAACGACCGCAGGCGGAACTACTAATCCTGCACCTGGGACCTACACTTATGCCTCAGGCTCTTCTGTCAATGTCGCGGCCACACCTTACAACAACTACAAGTTCGTACGCTGGCAACTTGACGGTTCCAATGTGACGGATAATCCAATCACGGTGCAGATGAATGGTAACCATACGCTGAATGCTGTTTTTACGCCTCTCACCTACAGGCTGACGATTGTGAGCTCAACTGGAGGCACCACGGACCTTGGTCCCGGCGTTCACGTATATACCAATGGAACCAGCGTCAGTGTAACAGCGATTTCAGACACTTACTATGTGCTGGACTATTGGCTGCTTGATGGCAACGAAGCTGGTTCATCAAATCCATTCACAATATTGATGATGGACGATCACACTCTTCAACCAATCTTCGCTCACGTCAACTACACCCTAGCAATATCTGCGACGACCGGTGGAACCACGAATCCCCTCCCCGGAACATACACTTATTCGGGTGGAACCACCGTTGCAGTCAACGCAATATCTGGCTCAGGGTACAGATTTGACCATTGGGTTTTCGACAGCGTTGCAGACAGCTGGCCCAACCCAGTAAGCATTCTCATGAACGGCAGCCACACGCTCCAAGCGGTTTTCGTCGAGACTCACACATTGACGATTTATGTATCACAAGGTGGCACCACCGATCCTGCTCCAGGCACATACACCTATGACAACCCAACAAACGTGAGCCTACAAGCTATTCCAAATGCCAACTACTTCTTTGACCACTGGGTATATGACGGTGTAGACAAGGGTTCACAAAATCCAATAATCTTTCACGTAGGAAGCAGTCACAGTTTGTACGCATTTTTCAGTCTGATAAACTACACGTTGACGATACAAACGACAACTGGAGGTAACACAAGCCCAAGTCCAGGAACATATGTTTACTCCAACGGAACGGCCGTCGGGGTCACCGCAACTCCAAACGTAAACTATGTTCTTGATTATTGGGAGCTTGATGGAGTAAATGTTGGGTCAGCAAACCCGTATAGTGTCACGATGAATCAGAATCACACTTTGAAGGCTTTCTTTAAGCCTTCGTCTGCCCCACCTCCACTTTCAGTTTCAGTTTCCCCCACATCAATCTCAATGTTGGTCGGCCAATCCGTAACGTTCACATCAACAGTTTCAGGAGGATATCCACCATACAGTTATCAATGGTATCTTAACGGGGCTCTAGTTTCATGTGCAACCACATGGACTTTCACACCAGCAACAAGCGAAATATATTACGTATACTTGAAAGTCATAGACAACAACAACAACGCTGCACAATCAGAAACCGCAAGAATCACCGTCAGCACAGTTCCAGTTGGAGGATACTCAATCTCACTTACCAAACAAACCCCACCATCCCACGTAGCAGCCTACACTGCATTGATCGCCTTATTTGGGGCAATACTAAGTCTAGCAAAACGCAAAAGAAAATAACCCCTTTTTCGTTCACATCCACAACGTAAGAAGCGCCCACTTCTGGTGCCCCACAATAATGAAGAGAACAGAAAACACTGCAAAATTCGCTGATAAGAAGACCATACTATACGCTGCATTCATCATCATAATCATAATAGTTCCGACAGTCTTCATCCTACAATTCCTCACCAGCCGCCCAAACACGCCGAAAGCCGCGATAATAGACCAGCTGAGCAGCTCGCATTTGTCACAGGCCACTCAATATCGAAACCAGACGTTTATTGACCTTGCCAGAAGTCTTCTTAGCCAACGTTTTGACACGATAGACTACTATTCAGACAACGCGTCAGTGGAAAACTACAAACAACTGCCCTCAAAAGGCTACAGGGTCATAATCTGGCGAGCCCACTCTGCTCTGGACTTGGGTTCTAAGTACGTGGCAATCTCAACATCCGACAGGTGGGGCCTCACAAGCTACGACCAGTACGTACAGAACGGACAACTTACACTGTGCAACATCACAGGCGACCTATACCTATACTTTGCCATAAACCCAAAGTTTATCAGAGAAGTGATGGCGGGCAGGTTCGAAGAGACATTGATCATAATGATGAGCTGCAACGGCCTCAAAGCGGGATACACAGAGACGGCGACGGCTCTGCAAGACAAGGGAGCAAAGGTTCTGATAAGCTGGGACAACTGGATCGGTTTCGCTGATAACGACGACGCGACGGCTCAGTTGCTCACCTATCTAATAGTTAAAAACGATAATGTGAGCGACGCAGTAAGCAAGGTCCACAAATATGAGTCCCCCGAATTCGGACCGAGCAAACTATGTTACTATCCCGACACCTCCGAGGCAGGCAATTATCGGATCCCGGACTATCGAGAGGTCACAGCGTCAAAAATGGAATCCATGGTAGCACCTACTTGCATTCCAGAACAGAGAACAGCCGCGTCCTGTTTTTGCTTTTCTAAGAATGAATCGTATCCCTCGGGGCCGCCAAGCGCTTGTACCGTCTTGAAACAACCATGCTCAGCTGGTTCCGCAGGGCGTTACCGGTCAGGTTGAACCTCTGCAGCCTCTTTATGTCCCGAGCTAAGTCCTTGTCCTGCAAGACTTCCTCTACCCACTTTTCAAAATCTCCCCGCTGAAGATGAAACTCTAGAGATTTAACGTTCACGCCATTGACTTTTTCCATGAACTCCTTCAAAGACGCTGCACTCATTCCAGTATAGTTTCCGACAGACGTGAAGAAGTAGAATGCTTTCTCGCGGGGCACGTTCCTTAGTACCTGTGAAGAATCTTCGTTCATTTTCTATCCTTAATCTCTATTCAGTCGTCCCTTTTATAAATGTAACCCCTTTTGACTCATTCTTGATTGAGAAGAGACTCTCTTTGAGCTTCTTGGTGACTATTGATGTGCGAATCCTCAGGACGCCTGGAAGAGGAGCAATGGAATTGGCGATGAATTCGTGAAGGCTCTCCTGACTCGCAGCGACGACCTTCGCAATGATGAGCAACTCCTCAGAAAGCGACGTGTAAACTTCCAGCACTTCAGGAGACTCAGCCAGTTTTGCGGCAACTTTCTCAGTCTCCTTCGGCTCAGTGTAAACTGTGACCAAGGCAGTTATCATCTTGATTCCCATGCGCTCAGCATCTACTAGTGCAGTGTAGTTCTTTATGATTTTCTGTTCCTCCATTCTTCGTACCCTGTCATAGATAGTTGAGTGTGCCAGACCAAGACGTTCTCCTAGGGCAGTAAACGTCTGTCTCGAATCCTCCTGCAAAGCCTGCAAGATCTTCAGGTCAACATCATCCAAAGACATCACATTATTCTTGAACTTCACAGAAACATGCTCCTTCCACATTAACTTTCGCCGTGTTCCGATTTAACGCTTGCTGCCGAAAAACAGCGTATTTTCCGAGGCCTTTTCCGTCAAAACTCCGATTGTCCTTTTTCGACAGGGTTGCCAAGTCTGCACGTAATTGCCTACAAAACGTCAACAAAGCAGGTGTATCACCTTCAGTTTTGCGGGAAAAGCTTCAGAAAAGCTTAAATTTTCGGCTAACCGAACAGAACCTTGTTCTAGAAGATACTACTAGAGGTCAAAGTCGAACATGAAAATGCCGCAAATCTTGAAGATCCTCGACAAGTTCAAAGACCTATGCAGACATCAGGGATGGAAAACCTGCGAGAATGAGGACTGGGTGCAAACCAAAGATGGTTTTCACAATTTCCTGTGCGCACGAGACATATCCTCATCCTCATTCGAGAAGGTTGCTTCACAAAGAAAATGCGTGATTGAAGAAGGTTTGACTTATCATGTCGTTCAAGCATCTTACACTGCATGGCTCTTTTCACAGGAGCCTCCAGAGGATCTCATCAGAATAGTCACTGAAAACCCGGATTTCAACAGTAGAACAGCACTGTACGATTTCAGCCCGCTGCTCGAAGAGGGGACGACATGTCCAAGACTGAACAACACAGCAAGCAACGTCTTCCAAGAGTTCGAGAAATTTCTTCAAGAACAGCTAAACGTTCAATTTGAACAACTTTCAAGTCAACTTGAACCAAGAATCAAAAACGTCGGCAACACTGTCCCTCAACTTGCATGACGCCTAGTTCGCCGTTTCAAAGACTTCATAAGGATAAAAAGACAATTACTGATCGTGAAAAAATGTCCGAAGACACTGAAAAAACTAGGAGACTAATCACTTTCAAGAGGAAGCTTGAAGAACGCGCTCAACAACTTGACTCAGACCTCAAAGAAGTCCAAACCATGCTTGAAACCGTCAATTCTATCCTCCTCGAAAAAGGCTTCAAACACATGGAAATCCCCAAAGAAACCGCGGAAACCGGCGCAGCTGCTTACAGGGGACAAATGGCCATTCCGTCTGAACCAACATCTGAACCAGCAAGCGCGCCACACGAAAACTTGAACCAGCTAAAGACCACAGACGGGGAACCCCTTGCCGAACTCATCGTGAACGAAGCCGAAGAATCCCTACACGTAGTGCCTGCACCAAGCAAGAACTTCAACATCAACACTCCGCCCTTCACACACTTCCTAGTCGAAAGAGTCCTGCAGAAAATGCAGGAAAGAGACAACGAACTCGCAAAAACAGGACAAATCACCCCTGACAAAATCTTCTCATACGACATCATACAGGAAGACAACATAATCCACGAAATAGTCATCAGAAACATCGGTCCAGACCGTTTGAAAGAATTAAGGTCAAGCATCCGCTGGACTTTCGAAAAGATGCACGAAAAAATGAAAACCCAAATCTGAGCAAGACACAAACAACCCTAAGATGACCTTCTACTGCAGAAGCGCCCGCGTAGGTGGCAGCCTCAAGCTCAACCTTCGCACGTACAAACTATGGAAAAACCCTATTCAGAAGCGATACTATCGCGTCAAACTGGCCGGTGTGCCATCCTACAATTAGGCATGAAACGCCGAGAAGAAGAAGCAATGAACCTACCATCCGACTTTCCGAAATGTCCATCTCAACCCTATCCTAGATGCTTTTCCAACGTGGCCACTATGACCTTTTTCTGGACACACCCGACTAACCTGTCAACTTCCTGACCGTTCTTCATTATCACTATGGTCGGTATGCTGTAAACCTGAAAAGATTCAGCGGTCCTCGGGTTCTCATCAACATTAAGCTTCCCGACCAAAACCTTCCCGTCGTACTCTCTGGCCAACTCTTCGATCGTCGGCGCAAGTGCTGAGCATGGACCGCACCATGAAGCCCAGAAATCAACCAGAGACACGGGATGTTTCTTCACCGTTTCATCAAAGCTTGAATCAGCCAAATGGACGGGTCCACCTGTCATCGTTGCCTTCCTCTCCCTGAGTGCAGCCAGTTTCTTTTCTCTGATACGCTTCAGTTCGCTTTCGTCTGATATAAACCGTTCGTGCTCGTCACCCATGCTGTTTCCCCTGTTTTCGTCCAAGAGACTGCTGCAAAGTTTTAAGCTTTTCGTAAGCTTCCTTCGGATCAACTATTCCTGCCGCCAGTCTCTCGAATGGACACGCTTCTGTCCTTCGGATGTTAAGTATGTTGTCAACAAGCTCACCCCATTCAACATGCACGGAGTTATCATCGAAGAGTTCCCTTGCGCATCTGCTGAGCGTGGAAGCATAGACCGCCTTAATCTTCGAATCGATGCACAGTAAGGCAATCGCTTTTCCCACGACTCTGTCAGCGACAGAAGCTCCCTCAAGCTTGTCTCCCAAGTTTTCAGTAGCGTCCAGAAAACCTGATATGCCGCGAGAGTCAGTTTCAAAAACGACCCTGCCGTCCTTCGCCACGACGAGTGTTAAGGCTTTGTCTTCCATCCGCTTTCTGGCTAACTCGAGATCTCCCAAACTGCGGCACCACACAGGACAAGGCTACTCTGAGGAAACACTGCTCAGTTTCGCCGAAGAATCCCTTCTCGAGTCTTCATTTAACCTCAAACATCCTCTGCAAAGCTTTCCTAGCTTGCGTTGCAATGGATTCAGGAACGACAACCGCATGCCGCTCTTCCTTAAGAGACAAGTAAATTCTGTCAAGAGTGTTCAGCTTCATGTTTGGACAGATGGCGCCTTCATAGCCTAACACAAACTTTTTGCTGGGATTTTCCTTCCTCAAACGGTGCAGGATACCTTCTTCACTGTTGACGATGAAGGTTTCAGCGTTGCTCCGCCCAGCAAACTTGCACATCTGAGACGTACTTCCAACGAAATCCGACAATTGCTGCACCTCAAAAGTGCATTCAGGGTGAGTCATCACCGCCGCGTTTGGATGTTGGTTTTTCAGAATCTGAGTGTCTTCAGGCTGAAACAGCAAGTGTGTAGGACAGAATCCCCATTCAGGAATCGGAATCACAGTCTTCCCCGTTTTCCTCTGAACGTATTCCGCCAAGTTGCGGTCAGGCCCGAAAAGCACGGTGCTGGAATCAATGGACTCAACGACTTGCACAGCGTTTGCGGACGTACAGCATACGTCACAATATGCTTTAGCCGCTGCCAGAGTGTTGACATAGAGGACCACAGGGACATGCGGATAGCGCACCTTCCACCTCATGATCTCTTCCACAGTCAGCATCTGCGCCATCGGACAGCGCGCCCCAGGACTCGGCAGCAAAACTTTCTTACCCGGGTTCAGAATGGCCGCAGACTCAGCCATAAAATCGACCGCAGAGAAAACTATCATCTCCGCATCCTCTTCCATAGCCTTCCTACTCAACTCAATGCTGTCGCCAACATAATCCGCGATATCCTGAATTTCAGACCGCTGGTAATTGTGGGCCAATATGACTGCGTTCTTTTCCTTCCTGAGCTTGGCAATCTTGCCGACAAGACTCATAGTTTCGCCCTGAACACGGGAGTGTAATGCGTTCTACCGCAGAGACAGATATATGCGTTTGTTCCCATCGTCGTTTTTTTCTCAATCCTTTGTCAGCAGCAGAATCCCCGCCTACGCGTTATCGTTCGAATTGCAACCACACATTGCCATTCACCTCTTATACTCTGATAGTGGGGCAATTGACCGAACTGAACTTTTCTTTGTTTGCCCAGTTTGACCATGTCCTGTTGTCTCAGAAACCTAAAGGAGTTCCTGTACCATGGCGCTTGTTACTGCCAACATGAAACTCTTCTGAACACCGGAGATATGGACTCCCTGCCGAATCGTCAACTCTGCCTCTTATGAATCAGATTTTCGTAAATCAAAAGATGATCAGTGATTAACTCAATTTCCAGCTCTCTCTTGCGCGGTTTTGGGTTCCGGGCCAATCTTCTCATAATCCGTTTCACTCAAGCTCCTACTAGGATGTCATAAGTCTTAATAAACATTATCACCCACGCGCTCAACAAGAATACATCCTTCCACCCTGCTTTCACAACACCGTCAAGTCATCAGCAGAAAATCAAAACTTGAGGTGCAGGGGGTGAGATTTGAACTCACGTACCCCTTCGGGACGGGATCTTGAGTCCCGCGCATGAAGCCCCATATGCTTCAGCGGGATTGGCCATGCTCTGCTACCCCTGCACCGTGTTCCTAAAACTAGTTCTTCCTTTCTTTTAATTCTTTCCAGCTTTCATAATGTGAATGTGGAAACCCCTGACAGACACGCCTGTTCTGTCTAACTAATAACATGCATTGTTTGCGTCGGGTAGACGAGTTGCAGTTACGTTCTGTTCTTGCCTCCAGACGACAAATAAGTGTAAGAATTGAATGAGAATTTGCATCAATCGGGAAAACAGACGAAGCCATCTCCGGCTTTCTCACCCTTAACCTGAGTCCCAACGTGCGCGCAGCGAAAACCACGTCTGCGCAGAAATCTTTCCGATTCACAGGCCACTCTGGCACACACATTTTGATCATCACGTCTGAGTCTGGGCCACTCCTTTTCTCTCTTGGAACATCTTTGAGGCTTGCTTCATGAAGCCTGTCTCATAATGGAAGCTTTCAACCACTGAATAGTTCTTGATTTCGCTTGGTTACCGCTGCCAAACCTAAGACTTTCACGTCTTTCTCATTGATCCTCTCCCACATCTTTTTCCACGTCTGCCCTATATGCTTCAATGAATTCCTTGGCAAAATCGTCCGCGTACCTCTCAGTTCCTCTATGCTTTGCATCTGCTGAGGTTCTCAGATGATGATAGAACTCGTGCAATATGATGAAGGGCTCTTTCACAGCATCACTGTCCAACACCGAAATCGTCCTGTCCCTAGCACTATAGCATCCCAACGCGGTGCGTCTTCGACCTTTGGGCAGGCCCACCTTCACCGTCGGTACACTGACGTTGAACTGTTCCGACAGCAATTCTAATGCTCTCTCGGCCTTGCCGTTTAGAATGAGCCAAACAACCAGTGACATCATCCGTTTCTGCAACTTTACCCCTGCGCTATTTCTAGTCACTTGTCAACAAATACTTTCCGAACGGGCCACCGACAGCTTTCAAGAAAGCTGTCCATGGAAAAGAAAGGCTGGTGATGTACGAAAAAGTTTATTAGAGAGCTATGTAGTTAGTTTCTAGCCTTTAATATTGGTGACCATTTTTCAAGTTGGAATGACCCAACAATTGGAGGAAATTGAAGATTTGATAAAACCCGCGCTGAACAATCTCGCTGATTTGACTTCAAAAGAAAGAACGCGGGGGTTGAGTGAAATTGGCTGAACTTTCGAAAGATGACACGCATCTTTTGCTGAACGCTTTCTTCAAGGACAAGGGACTTGTGAGGCAGCATTTGGACTCGTTTAATGAGTTCATAGACAGGGGACTTCAGGAGGTCATAGATGAAATAGGCGAGATTTCCATAGAGGTTCCTGAGAACCCGTACAAGGTGAAACTGGGTCAAATCTGGATTATCGACCCTCAGACTAGGATAACTGGACCTTATGCTACAGAAGTCGACGGTACGAAACATGAGATCTATCCTTTGGAGGCGAGGCTTCGAAACCTCACGTATGCGGCTCCAGTAGCGTTAGAAATGACTCCTGTTATAGACGGCAGGGAGCAGGACACAGAGCTTGTTTATATCGGAAACATGCCTGTGATGCTGAAATCTAAACTTTGTTTTCTTTCACAGCTTTCAAGAGAAGAATTGATTGCCTGCGGAGAAGATCCTGACGACCCAGGCGGCTACTTTGTGGTTAACGGTTCAGAACGTGTAATAGTAGCAATGGAAGACTTGGCTCCGAACCGCATAATCGTTGACATTGACGAAAAGGGTGCAAGTCCTGTTTATCAGACCAAGATATTCTCAACAACTGTAGGTTTCAGAGCAAGAATAGAACTGAAAATCAAGTCTGACGCAGCGATTTACGTCTCAATACCAGGTGTACCCTCTGAAGTTCCTTTTGTAGTGCTAATGCGAGCTCTTGGGCTGGAGTCTGACAAGGAAATTGCTGAAGCCATATCACTTGACAAAGAGATTCAAGCCTCGTTGGAGCCATCTTTTGAGAAAGCCTTGGGGGTAGATACAGCGAAAGACGCGATATTGTTCATAGGCAATCGTGTTGCTCATGGTCAAGTAGAAGAATACCGCATACAGAAGGCCGAGGCTGCGCTCGACAAGAACTTCTTGCCGCATATCGGCAGAACAAACCAGAGCAGGAAAGACAAAGCCCTGTTCCTCGGTGAAATGGCATCGCGGGCAATTGAACTGCAACTGGGCAGGAGGAAGACGGACGACAAGGATCATTTCAAGAACAAACGACTTAGACTTGCTGGTCCACTGCTTGCAGACCTTTTCCGCGTGGCCTTCAGAAACCTGACTCGTGACATAAAATACCAGCTGGAACGCATTGGCGTGAAAGGACCCATAATCACCGTTTCAGTAGCCGTGCGGCCAGGCATAGTCACAGAAAGGTTCCAGCACGCGCTTGCGACTGGAAACTGGGGAAGAGGAAGAGTCGGCATAACCCAATTGCTGGACAGGACGAATCATATATCAACATTAAGCCACTTGCGCAGGTTGCAGTCGCCTTTGAGTAGAAGCCAACCGAACTTCGAAGCCAGAGACTTGCACGCGACGCATTGGGGGCGTCTTTGCCCGAACGAAACTCCTGAAGGTTCAAACTGCGGGTTGGTGAAGAACCTTGCACTGTCTGCCTCCATCTCCGTCGGCATAAACGCCGAGAAAATTAAGCAGCTCTTGCTCAGCAGTGGTGTTGCTCCAGTGCTCGAAGCAAGTGAAAACTTGAGGCTTTCAGGAGCCAAAGTGTTCGTCGATGGCAACATTGTCGGATACTGCGACTCTCCACAGGAGCTAGCACGGGAATTCAGGGATAGAAGGAGAAGAGGCGAAATCTCGACCGAAGTCAACATAGCCTATTTCTCCAAAACACAGGGAGAAAGAGAAGAACTCTATGTCAACTGTGATGAAGGAAGAGTCAGACGGCCATTGATAATAGTTGAGAACGGGATGCCCAAGCTTCAGCGTGAACATCTTGAAAAGATGAGCTCTGGTGAATGGTCGTGGGAAGACCTCGTCAAGAATGGCATAGTCGAGTACTTGGACGCTGAGGAGGAAGAGAACGCCTATGTTGCTCTCAACCCTGAAGAACTGTCTCCTGAACGTACACATGTTGAGATTGCCACTTACACAATTCTGGGCATCTGCTCGTCAACGATACCGTACGCGGAACACAATCAGTCTCCGCGCAATTCGTATCAGGCAGCCATGGCGAAGCAGGCATTGGGCATCTACGCTACAAACTTCCAGCAACGCGTGGATTCCCGCTCGCACATACTACATTACCCGCAGGTTCCGATCGTCGAGACAGCCTTGATGGCAACGATGGGTTACAAACTCAGGCCTTCAGGCCAGAACTATGTGGTCGCTGTTCTGTCTTTTGAAGGCTACAACATGGAAGACGCTTTGGTTTTCAACAAGGCCTCTATCGAAAGGGGGTTGGGCCGTTCAACCTTCTTCCGAATCTATGAAGCAGAATGTCGTCAGTATCTGGGTGGTCTTAAGGACAAGTTCACGTTGCCCGAAGCTGGTACGCGCGGCTACAGGGGAGAACAGTACTACCGTCTTCTGGAGCCTGATGGAATAATCAGCTTGGAGGCAGGAGTCGCGGGTGGTGACGTACTGATCGGCAGGATCAGTCCTCCGCGTTTCCTTGAGGAATACAAGGAGTTCGAGGTCAAAGGGCCGTCTATGCGTGACACTTCAGTTGACATGCGGCCTTCAGAGACGGGAATAGTGGACGCTATATTCATAACTGAATCAGGTGAAGGAAGCAAGCTTGTTAAAGTCAGAGTGCGTGACCAAAGAGTTCCCGAGTTGGGAGACAAGTTTGCCTCTCGTCACGGGCAGAAGGGCGTTATCGGCCTGATCGTTCCGCAGGAGGACATGCCTTTCACTGAGGACGGTATAGTTCCAGACGTGATAGTCAACCCGCATGCAATCCCTTCAAGGATGACCGTGGGGCAGTTCATAGAATCGTTGGCAGGCAAAGTGGCCTCCGTACGGGGCAAGCCTGTTGATGGGACGCCTTTCTCAAACGAGACTCCGCAGGAATTGCGGAAGGCACTGGTCAACCTTGGTTTCAGCCACACGGGAAGTGAAGTCTTCTACAGCGGTGTAACTGGCCAAAAGTTTGTCGCTGACGTGTACGTCGGAGTGATTCATTATCAGAAGCTCCATCATATGGTTGCAGACAAGATTCACGCTAGGGCAAGAGGTCAGGTGCAGATGTTGACGAGGCAGCCTACTGAAGGAAGGGCAAGAGGCGGCGGGTTAAGGTTCGGGGAGATGGAAAGGGACTGTCTGATCGGGCATGGTGCTGCTATGCTTCTGCGTGACAGGCTGCTTGAAGAATCTGACAAGTATACACTTTACATCTGTGAGACTTGCGGTCACATAGCCTACTTCGACATGAGGCAAAGGAAGTACATGTGCAAACTCTGCGAGGACAAAGCCAAGATTTCACCCGTGATAGTGTCTTATGCGTTCAAGCTTCTGCTTCAGGAATTGATGAGCTTGTGTATTTCGCCTAAACTGAAGCTTAAGGAGAAAGCGTGATATGGCGATGGAAGAGATAATTCATAAAGTCGTTGATGAGATCCATTTCGGCGTGTTTTCTCCCCAGGACGTAAGGAAGATTTCGGTCGTGGAGATTCAGGCGCCAGACACTTACGATGAAGATGGGGCGCCGATCACTGCGGGGCTCATGGACGGCAGGCTTGGGACTCTTGAGCCGAGGCAACGATGTAAGACATGCGGTAACACGGCTATTCGCTGTCCAGGACATTTTGGTCATATCGAGCTTGCAGTTCCAATAATACACACCGAGTTCACGAAGATAATCTTCGACCTGCTTAAGTCAACCTGCCGTAACTGTGGACGTATTCTGCTTCCGGACGAGACGATAAAGAAAGTCGAAGCCAGAGTCGAGAAGACTAAGCAGCTGCTGGGGCTCGTGCCGGATGACGTTTACAAGGTGATCATGCAGGAGACGAAGAGGAAGCAGTGTCCTCACTGTGCTGCTCCGCAGTACAAGATCACGTTTGAGAAGCCTACCAAGTTCAGCGAGCAGATTCCTGAAAGCGGTTCGGAGCCTTTGACTCCAAGCATGGTTCGGGAGAGGTTGGAACGGATAACGAATGATGACCTTCAGCTTTTAGGGTTCAACCCGGCGACTGCGCGTCCAGAATGGATGGTCCTGCAGGTTCTGCCTGTTCCTCCTGTTTACGTTCGTCCTTCGATCACGTTGGAATCTGGCATTCGTTCAGAGGACGATTTGACTCACAAGCTAGTGGACATCATCAGGATTAATCAGCGGCTTAAGGAAAACATGGATGCGGGAGCTCCAACACTGATCATCCAGGACTTGTCTGAGCTTTTGCAGTATCACGTGACTACTTACTTCAACAATGAAACTTCTGGAATACCGCCTGCGCGGCATCGTAGCGGAAGGGCTTTGAAGACTCTTTCTCAGCGGTTGAAGGGTAAGGAAGGCCGGTTCAGGAGCAACCTTTCAGGAAAGAGGGTTGACTTTTCTGCACGCACAGTAATTTCTCCAGACCCCAACCTTGACATTAACGAGGTTGGAGTTCCCCTTGAAGTTGCCATGCGACTCTCTGTTCCTGAGAAAGTCACGGAATGGAACATTGACGAGATGCGGAAGCTAGTAGGCAATGGTCCTGAAAAGTATCCGGGGGCTCTTTACATAATCAGGCCTGACGGCAAAAGGATCAGACTTGAGTTCGTTGTGGACCGAGAGAAGATAGCTGAAGCTGTGGAAGTAGGTTTTGTTGTTGAACGTCACCTCAGGAACGGTGACATCGCGATCTTTAATCGTCAGCCTTCACTTCACCGCATGTCTATCATGGCACATTACGTGCGCGTTCTGCCCTACAAGACGTTTAGGCTTCACTTGTGCGTGTGTCCACCGTACAACGCTGACTTCGACGGCGATGAGATGAACCTGCACGTGCCCCAGAGTGAAGAAGCTCGCACAGAAGCTTTGCTTCTGATGCAGGTGCAAGACCAGATTCTGTCACCCAGGTTCGGCGGCCCCATCATTGGCGCGATAAGAGACTTCATAACTTCTGCTTACCTGTTCACGAGGACAGGAAACTACTTGACAAGGGAGGAAGTCAACAAGCTTCTGCTTGGAGCCAAATACGAGGGACCTTTGCCTGAACCGAAAGTTAAGCAGCCGCAGCCTTTGTGGACTGGAAAGCAGATTTTCAGCTTGTTCCTTCCGAAGGACATGAATTATGTGCTGAAGGCAAACATCTGCCAAGGCTGTACGAAATGCTTGGAAGAAGAGTGCAAGTATGACGCTTACGTTGTCGTGAAGAATGGAGAGCTGATAAGTGGAGTTATCGATAGACGCTCGATCGGCGCTGAGCAGTCTGAGAGTCTGCTTCACAGGATCATCAAGGATTATGGTGCTCAAGCTGGCCGCGAGTTTCTGAATAAGATAACGAGGATGCTGCGGCTTTACATCTCTATGCGGGGTTTCACGTATTCTTATGATGAGCTAGTTTTGTCGCCGAAGGCTGAGGATAGAATCCATAAGACTATGGAAAGAATCGAGAAGAAAGTCGAGGACCTGATTGAAAGCTACCGCAAGGGCACGTTGCCAAGGCTTCCAGGGCAGACGCTTGAGGACTCTTTCGAGATCTACGTTATGAATGAGCTGGCGAAGGCAAGGGATGAATCTGGCAAGATTGCTGATGAAGACTTCACTCTGGAGAATTCGGGAATTGTGATGACAAGAACAGGTGCCAGAGGTTCAAGCCTCAACATCGGCCAGATCAGCGCGTGCGTTGGGCAACAAGCGGTCCGTGGAAAGAGAATCCTTCGTGGTTACGTTGGCCGCGCGTTGCCCCATTTCAAGGCTGGAGACCAGCGGCCTAAGGCGCGAGGGTTTGTTTATTCGTCTTATCAGAGCGGCCTTGATGCTGTCGAGTTTTTCTTCCACGCGATGGGTGGCAGAGAAGGATTGGTGGACACTGCGGTCCGTACGCAGCAGAGCGGTTACATGCAGAGAAGACTGATCAACGCTCTTGAGCACATTCGCTTGGAGTATGATAGTACGGTGCGTAATTCAGCGGGGGACATCATTCAGTTCCAGTATGGCGAAGATGGAGTTGACCCTGCTAAGAGTGACCATGGAAAAGCGGTTAACGTGAGCCGTCTAGTTGACCAGATCAGAATAGCAAAGGACAAGGGAAGACCTGCATCAGAACAATACATAAAGGAACATTTAGATGAGGTCAAAGACCAGCTTACTCCCATTCTTGTGGAACAGCTCCGTCAGAACCTGACAAAGCATAAGCTGAGTGCGGCGGGTGTTGATAAGACGGTCAACCTTACGGTTGAGCATTATAAGCGTGCTCTGATGGAGCCAGGTGAGGCCGTGGGCATCGTTGCCGCTCAGTCGATCGGTGAGCCTGGTACACAGATGACGCTCAGGACGTTCCACTACGCAGGTGTAAGAGAACAGAACGTCACTCTCGGTTTGCCCAGGCTAATCGAGATCGTGGATGCTAGGAGAATTCCGTCCACGCCTATCATGACGATCTATCTGACTGAGGAGTATAGGAAGAGCAGGGAAGCCGCTGTTAAGGTTGCCAGGAGCGTGATCTACACGACGTTGGAGAATTTGGCTCAAGCTATCTTCATCGACCCTCTGCGGGATGAGATTGTTGTTGAACTTAACAAGACGATGATGGAAGACCGTGAAGTGACTATGCAGGAACTGAAGGAGAGGCTTCAGCTTCCGAACGCCACTGTGAAAACGAAGGGTAACAGCATCAGGATTCAGCCTAAGAAAGTTGAGGCTATAAGAAAGCTGGTTGGCAAGATTTCTTCTTTTCATGTTAAGGGTGTGCCCGGCATTAAACGTGTGCTGGTCACTGAGGAACACGGTGAGTGGGTGATAAACACTGATGGTTCGAACTTGTCTAAGGTTCTGGAGGTTCACGGTGTTGACACTTCCAGGACGACGACGAACAACGTTCATGAGATAGCCAAGACTCTGGGTGTGGAGGCTTCTAGGAACGCGTTGGTGAATGAAGCCAAAGGTGTTCTGGAGGAGCAGGGCTTGGACGTTGACACGAGGCATGTTATGCTAGTTGCGGATATGATGACTTCCACGGGTGAAGTGCAGCAGATTGGCAGGCATGGTATCAGCGGCAAGAAGTCCAGCGTTTTGGCTAGGGCTGCGTTCGAGATTACTGTTCCGAACATTGTTGAGGCGGCTGTCAAGGGTGAAAGTGACCCGTTGGCAGGTGTGACCGAAAACGTAATAGTAGGGCAGTCCATTCCTATTGGCACGGGACTCGTAGAGTTGTACATGTCCACCTTTGAAAAGAAGGGCAAGAAGAAATGATAGACATAGACAAAGCGGTATCGACGGCCGTGAAGACGGGCAAAGTGTCTTTCGGCGCGAATTCGGCTGTGCAGAACGCTCAAACTGGAAAAGCTAAGCTGATAATCCTCGCAGCAAACTGTCCTAAAGAAATCCGTGACGATGCAGAGTGCTATTCGAAGCTTTCTAAGCTTCCCGTGATCACTTACAAAGGCTCGTCGTTGGACTTGGCGGCTGCTTGCGGTAAGCCTTTCAGTGTTTCAGCATTAAGTATAAGAGAACCCGGCGACTCTGAAATTCTAAAGCTCACGGAAACTATTGAATCTGAGGAATCCAGCGGAGGAAATGAATGACAAGCGGCATAAAGTTCACGAGCAACGAGATGCGGTACATTGCATTGTTCGAGAGCATAACGAGCGCGAATGTTAAGGATTGTATCATTGATGAGGAGCAGGGCCGCGTACTGTATGTTGTGAGTGAAGGACAGGTGGGCGTGGCCATCGGCAGGGGAGGCAGGAATATTCACACTTTGGAAAGAATGACTGGAAAGAAGCATGAGATAATCGAGTATGCTGAGGAGCCAGCGCAGTTCATAAAAAACGCTTTGAAGCCGGCGGCGGTCAACGAAGTGCGCATAACTGAGAGGCCTGACGGGAAGACTATTGCCGTTGTAGCGGTCAACCCGAAGGATAAGGGTGTGGCCATAGGCAAGAACGGAAGGAACGCTGAACGTTTGCGGTTTCTGGCGAAGAGATACTTTCAAATACAGAACGTCAGCATAACGTAGCCGCATTGGAGAAGACCCTGCCATGAAAAGACATGTCCCGCTGTTGTCAGCATCTGTCTTGTTCGCCGTCTGCGCGTTGAGCAGTGTCGTTTACGCGGAAGATTCATTTGTGGACAAGTTCATCGGAAGCCCTTTGTTGATTCTTGCTGCCTTACTTGTGATCGTTGCAGTGGCTTTTGCTTATCACAAGATACGGAAATGAACTGTTTCCTTTCAGGCAGGCCTTTTCGCGGCTTGCGGTAGTGTCATTTTTCGGTGGCGCGTTTTCAAGAGGTTTTGGTTCAAGTGTGGGAGCATTTTTGTGCATTTGTAGTTGTTCTATCGTGGTTCTCTCGTGATGCCTGCGTGTTCTCCTGATATTGATGTGAACCAGCGGTATGCTTCTTTGTTTCCGCATTTTGGGCATTCCTCTGCAGCTTTCACGAGGTTTTCTTGTTCCTTGTTGGAGACGTAGCTTTAGTTTGGAGGCTCTTTGCTTCTCGGTTCCTGTTGCGTTTCAGAAGTGCCTTTTGTTTGGGTTCCGCATTTTGGGCATTCGTATCCTTGTTCGGTTCTTATCATGCGGGAACCGCATCGGCTGCAGAACCTCATGTCTGGTCACACAAACTGTCTCGTGCAAAGAATTAGGCCTTTTCGTGTGACAGG